>Ga0194059_1000253_pt1 | contig 26285 bp, 24 predicted proteins | sample SepL6211m_MetaG_FD_163426 | JGI IMG/M metagenome (GOLD analysis project Ga0194059, IMG submission 163426) | Anoxic zone freshwater microbial communities from boreal shield lake in IISD Experimental Lakes Area, Ontario, Canada - Sep2016-L626-11m | ecosystem: Environmental > Aquatic > Freshwater >... | reverse complement strand
CACTGGTATTGTTATTGAAACTGTTGTCGGCGAGGTCGGCACGTCCCCAGCCGTAGAGGTGCAGGGACAGGTTGCCGTCAGCCAGTTTGTCGGCGGTCAGGCCAAGAAACTGGGTGGCGGGGGCAAGAGTCTCATTCGCGCCACCGGAAACATCGCGCTTGCCGATACCGAGCAGGGTGCTGGAGTCAACGGTGATATCTGCCGCCAGAACGCCGAGCGGTGAAGCGGCAAGTGACACCGCACAGAGCAGGGTGCAACAGGTTTTCTTCATGGAGTGGCTCCTGTAAATATCCTGTGAACTGAATGGGCTAAATCAAAAAACTCATCCTGAAATAACCACATAAAAGCGTTTCTGCGTGCCCAGCGATTCGGCTAGTACCCGGCAGTAGTCTTGCTGGTAAAGCAAATAACTCTCCAAATCGGAAAATAATGTTTAGCGCAACTCTATATGACTGATTTTGCTAAAAAACATTTAAATAACAAAGCAATTAGCACAAGTCTCCAGAAAAAACCGTCATATGTTAGCAAAATCTTTCATTTATGACGGGTCCATGAAGAGGAAATTGGAACCTATCCCCATACCGTGAGAATCTGAAACTGCGGCGAGAAGCAATCAACAAAAATGCAAAAGCCGGATTACCAAAAAACCTTAATTTCGGCAACCCGGCTGTCTCATTGAGATCCAATAGGCTTTCCGCCCCACCCTCGCGGATGGTTTAGTATTGTCGTATTCCCGCAATTATATATTTATTTTTATAATATCTGACTACAGTAAATCGCACCTCCTCGTCAAGTAAATTTTATTGATAAAACACATCGGGTACACCTTCACATAAAAAGCACAGCCAGCTTTACCGACGGCTCATACAGCATCTGTCAAGCGCTTCTGTTTGTTATTCAGCCTGTTGAGGGCATGAATATATGCTTTAGCCGAGGCAACAATAATGTCAGTGGAGGAACCCTTACCGACAACAGTATGATTGCCCTCACTTACCCGCACGGTTACTTCGCCCTGAGCATCAGTGCCCCCGGTAATAGAACCGACGTTGTACTGAGTCAATTTTGATTTTGATTTTGTCAGTTTTTTGATGGCTTTGAATGTTGAATCAACAGGACCATCCCCCAGTTCGGCAGTACGTACGGTGACACCATTAATTTCCATCTGTACAGTAGCGGTAGCAACGGTAAAGGAACCGCAGGTGACAGTGACATGGTCAAGCTTGAAGTGGTCCTCTTCACGTGCTTCATCAGTAACAATGGCGTCCAGATCTTCATCAAAGACCTCTTTTTTAAGATCGGCAAGATCCTTGAAGCGATCAAAAGCGCGATTGAGTTTATCATCATCCAGATCATGCCCCAGTTCTTCCAGCCTCTTTTTGAAGGCGTGCCGACCGGAATGTTTGCCAAGAACCAGAGCACTGGCCAGAAGGCCGACCGAAGCAGGGGTCATTATTTCGTAAGTGGTTTTTTCCATGAGCATTCCATGCTGATGAATTCCGGCTTCATGAGCGAAGGCATTCGCACCGACTATCGACTTGTTGGGCTGTACCGCAATTCCGGTAACTGCCGTCAGCATCCGGCTGGCCGGTGTGAGCTGTTCACTAACAACGTTGGTTGCAAAGGGGAGGATGTCTTTGCGGGTTTTCAGAACCATGACAAACTCTTCCAGAGAGCAGTTACCGGCCCGCTCACCAATACCATTGATGGTGCACTCAACCTGTCCGGCCCCGGCCTGAATGGCGGCGATCGAGTTGGCCACCGAAAGACCCAGATCGTTGTGGCAATGAACGGATATAATTGCTTTATCAATATTCGGAACATTGTCCTTAAGATATCTGATTATGTTGAAGTATTCGAATGGGACTGTGTAGCCGACCGTATCCGGGATGTTAACAGTTGTTGCGCCACTGGCAATGACGGCTTCAACTACTTCAGCAAGAAACGGCAGGCGGGTGCGGACGGCATCCTCGCAGGAAAATTCGACATTCGAGGTATATGAAGCAGCGCGTTTGACCGCTTTAACTGCGGAAGCAAGGACTTTAGCCGGCTCCATCTGCAGCTTGTATTTCATGTGAATGTCGGAGGTTGCAATAAATGTGTGGATGCGACCTTTTTCACCGGCATATTTAAGGGCCTCCCAGGCACGATCAATATCTTTTTCGCTGGAGCGACACAGGCCGGCGATTTCAGGGCCTTTTATCGTCTGGGCTATTTTTTTTACCGCTTCAAAATCACCATCAGAAGCAATCGGAAAGCCGGCCTCGATAACATCGACATTCAATTTCTGCAGCTGTTTGGCAATCCGCAGTTTTTCCTCAATGTTCATGCTGTTTCCGGGCGCCTGTTCCCCGTCTCTCAGCGTCGTATCAAAAATTCTGATAATCTTTCTGTCATCCTGCTTCGCTGCTTTTGCCATTAGAATATCCTCCCCTTTCAGTATCCTGCTTCGTAGCGCGTTTATTCGCCCGGATTATTCAAAAAAAAACCTCCACCCCGTATTTGGGGCAGAGGTTCTAAACCTTCCGCGGTACCACCCAATTCGCCTGAAACAGCAGGCCTTGATCCACCTTTAACGCAGGCTCACGACTCTGACTACCTGTCACCAGAGCGGCTCCAAGGCGAGTTCACCACAACGCTTACCGGTTCGCACCAAACACCGGCTCTCTGAAAAGCATGTAAATGGTTACTACTCCTCTTCATAGCATTTACAATTTGATGCATACTAGAAAAAACAACCCCGAAAAGTCAAGAGTTTTTCAAATAAAAATCTATTTTGAGTGTTTGGCAAGATACGAAGCGACGCCCTCAGCGGTCGGCTTCATAGCTTCATCTCCCTTTTTCCAGTTAGCCGGGCAGACATCACCATGAGTCTCATGGAACTGGAGAGCATCAACCATGCGGAGAGCCTCATCAACGTTGCGACCGAGCGGTAGGTCGTTGATCACAGCATGTCGTACAAAACCTTTTGTATCAATCAGGAACAGACCGCGAAGCGCCACGGAGCCGCCAAAAAGGATCCCATACGATTTAGCGATTTCTTTGTTCAGGTCTTCAACCAGCGGATACTGGACATTGCCAATGCCGCCATTTTCAATGGCAGTGTTTTTCCAGGCCAGATGCGTAAAGCGCGAGTCTACAGAGACGCCGATAAGCTCGCAATTCTTCTCTTTAAATTCCGCAACCTTTTTATTGAAGGCAAGAATCTCGGAAGGGCAGACGAAAGTGAAGTCAAGCGGATAGAAAAAAAGTACAACGTACTTCCCTTTCAGCGAGGAAAGAGTAATGGAGCCGAAACTGTTATCGGGCATTACAGCGTTTGCGGTAAAATCTGGTGCTGCCTGTGTAACAAGAGTTGTAAGACACATGGGAATTTTCTCCTTGAAAATCAGATTAGAAACTTACGCTCTTACAGATATCAGGCAATCGGCTTCTTGTCAATAGGATAAAATAAGTCTTTTTATCTTTATTAAAGATATGGCGAAAAAAGACGGGCTAAATTATCCCGGAGCTTCAGTAACAGCGGCCGTTGTTCAAGCTCCTGAAGCGTTATTTCGTGAGAATCGGCAAAAGCCAGTTCAAAATGCCGCAGTATGGTGGCTGAGAGTTCGATATCAAACACGCTCAGATTCAGCTCAAAATTCAGTCTCAGGCTGCGCGTGTCCAGGTTGGCAGAGCCAATGAGTGACCATACATTGTCCACCAGCAGCAGTTTCGTATGAACGAAGGGTGGTGGTTGGTAAAAGATCCGGACTCCGTTAATTTGGAGCTCCCACAGCAAAGAACGGCTCGCCCAGTCGACAAAAGGAAGATTGTTGCACCCGGGAAGAACAATACGAATATCAACACCCCGAAGTGCTGCAGTAACAAGGGCTGATATCATTTCGCGATCGGGAACAAAGTAAGGGGTCATGATGTACACACTTTTTTTCGCGCAAGAAAGGGCCCCGATTATGATCTGCTCAATCTTGCGGAATTCCCGATCCGGTCCATCTGAAATGCAGCAGATCAGCGCGTTCCCGCTCGGCCTGAGCACAGGAAAAAAACAATGATTAAGTAATTTTTCTCCAGAGACAAAATACCAGTCTCCCAAAAACGTCCCCTGTAGATCAGCGACTACGGGCCCTGTTACGCTGAAATGCACGTCATGAATTGAATCCGTCACTGATTGGGCGGTCTGAATGTGACGACTGCGAATATTCATGCCACCAGTGAAGGCTTCCAGTCCATCAATAATCAAAAGTTTTCTATGGTTGCGCAAGTTAATATAAGCGCCGTGACGGAGGGGTAAATAGCGCACCAACCGAACCGGGGTGCCTCGGAAAGCCACATGCGGTGACCTCCGGCTGTACTTTTCACCCAGTGAATCAATTATGACCCGTACTTCAACACCACGATCAGCTGCTTCTATCAGGAGTTCTACAAATTCCGCTCCGATACCGTCAGCGTCAAATATGTAGCTAGACAGGTTAATGGTTTCCCGAGCACGTCGGATGGCATTCAGCATGGCAGGATAGGCTTCTTCGCCGCCTATCAGAGCAGTAATTTGATTCCCCCCACGCTGGCGGGATGTAACAATTTTCTCTTCAAGAATGAGTAAATCCGAGAGATGCACGGCGTAATCCGGAAGGTGCGGTTCAAAAGGTCTTTGATCTTCCTGTGGATTTATTTCGGTCCGGCTCAACCAACGACCGCTCTCCTGCCAGCTTCTGGCACGCCGGGAGATGCGGTTTATCCCCAGACACCAATAACAAAAGGGACCGATCAACGGTAAGGTCATGCTCAGGCTTACCCATACCAGCGCTGAACGGGAATCTCGCTTGGAGAGCAGCGCATGGCCGGCCGCAGCCAGAGACAGTATAATGGAAAAGGCGGCAACAAGTGAGATCAGTGCTTGATCCAAGAATCAGTCCAGATCAACCAGAATAGTATCTCCGCACAACTGCACCGGAAATGTTGCCAGTACAAATTCCGGGTGTTTGTCACAGTGACCGTCATTTAGGCTAAAACGATAGCCGTGACGTGGGCAGGAAAGAAAAGTATCCATAACTATCGCAGAAGTCAGAGGACTTCCTTGATGGGGGCACTCATTTTCTACCGCATAAATTTTCCCTTTGACGTTGACCAGCAAAATTTCTCTACCTGAGACAGAAACTACCTTTTTCCCGAAATTGGGCACTTCACTGATTTTTGCACCGGTGTCCATGCGTTGTCTCCTGACAGCAACTGAAGATATTTCTGCCCAAACCTACCCGAAAAGCGCTGTCGTCGTCAATTGCTCATATTTTCCTTGCCACAAATTTTCTTGCATAACGTATTAAATAGGAGGATTATAAAGAAGAACTTTTGAAGCATCTGGGAACGAAGGAGGTAAATTAACATGGAAACAGTGATGGCGGCTCTTTCACCCAGTAGCGTTTTAGCTTCCCCCATTCAGGTGAATCCACAGGTAAGAAGTGATCTTCAGGCTTCAGTGCCTCAAGTCGCACAGGATGCGCAGAAAACTGCAAAAATTGCGCAAACGGATACCATAACGATTTCTTCTCAGGCGCTGAAGATGGCAGATGACAAAAACGTAGCGGCAAAAAACACCACTAACGCAGCTGACGAACAGGAGCCCGCTGGCTCATCAGCCGGCAGAGCGGACTCTGAGCAGAGTGAAACTCAAAAAAATGCGGTAAAAGCATATACGGCGTCCAGTAGTGGTTAAGGTCAGGTAGGCTGAAACCGGTACACAGAAAAAAAGGAAACCGGGGTAATGGTTTCCTTTTTTTCTAGAAATTACTCCCTAAGACAACATCTACACGCTCGAGTCAACCGACGCCCCCACCTTCAACGCTGTCTCCTTCTGGAAGAGCATTAAATCAGAAGGTATCTGGTAAACAAGCCTATCGGAAGCATCCATATATTTCACGATGAGATCACCTCTCTGGTTATACACAAACTGAACCTTAGAGAGCTTCCGTTGAGAACTTTCTTCGATAATACGGGTATTTTCTTCTTCTTTTTTGGCCTTTTCTTTCTTTACAACTTCAGGCGAAAGCCCTTTCTCTTCTTCTCCGGCTACAGTTTGTCTCGACTGAAAGGATATGCTTACGGTATCGAAAAAAACGGCCGAAACCTCAGCAGCCGAGCTTCCGGCTTTTATACTGGATGCCACACTTCTGCCAGGCTGAAGAGGCAGATTCAATTGCGCATCTGAGATAAATGAAACTGACTGATTTATGTCCTGGACCATAGATGATGTCACGACACATTGCCCCGCTATAAATCATATCCCCACTCGCAAGACTACACTAGATACATAATAACTCTCACTAAATTATATTGCAAACAAATTTTAAGCTTTTTTCAAACGTGCAGCTTTTCCAACAGTTCCGGATTATGCAAAGAATCACGGAGGAAACTTCGCACGGCTTCAACCTGCCAAAAGCCCTCAGACTTTGACATAAAACCGCTTTTATATTTCAGGCGCAGATCTTTGCGCATACTGTCTGCCGCAGCCAATGCCCTCTCGCCTGTTGGATCCACTTTGAGAAATTTAGAATCCTCTGGATCATTCAAAAAATCAATCATCGCTTCTCTGGCCATCAGCATGTACTCGTCCCGATCCGTCTCTGACAGCTGATACCGCGACTTGCTTGAAAGCGCCAGTACGAGTTTTTGCAGTCTCTCCATACGTGACAGCACCATGATGGAATTGAAAATTTTCCTGTTGGTGCCGAAGGAGAAGATGGTTGTAGCCAGCACGTTGCGCAGCAAGACATCATTGGCGCGCCTGTCAGCCCGGCAGACAATACGTGCCAGTTCCCAGACTTCTTTCTCGACAAATGCCTCAAAGCGCATCTCCCAATATGTATGCTTCATGGTTAGTGCGGGAAATGAGCGGATCATTTTGTAGGGAACGTAGTAATTATGGGCAATTGTATCTGCGGCCAGATGACAGAGATACCCATATGCACAGGCCCTCTGATGATCGTTTTCAGCCTCTTTCAACAGAGTCCGTCCGATACCCCAGCGATGGCAGTGTAACAGAGAGTGGGTGTATTTCTTCCCGAGCGTAATGTCCGGTGCGAGGCAGCCATAAAGAAAATCCTTGGGGTGGAGTGCCAGAAGTGCTGCCATGTCAGCCGATAACAGTCCCGGATGTGCCAGAACCTGAGCCCCCAGTTGAAGGTGAATACCTCCACCCCAGGCAAAAGCATCCGAAGGAATAAGGGTTGCAGCAATGGCGATGAATAAAAATAACATAGGGTTCTTTCTTTTGACAGGTTCGCTGCTTACTGGTAGATTGCCTGGTCGATTGTACCCCATAGTTCACTCACTTGCATAGAAAATTGACCGGCAGGAGCTGTTCCCGTGAATACTTGTTCGAATCGCCATTCTACCCTGACCCACATGTGCGCATCTCTTACCGCTTATCTTCAGGATCTTCACGAAAGCGGGATCGATGGTTTTCCGACAGAGTTGATGGCATTGACGGAGACAGAGAAGGCATTGCTGCAGACAGTGCCTCTTGCTCAAATTGGCGAAAATGAAGTAATACACAGTAATGACCTGCCGGAAAAACATGAGACTCTTGAGCAGATCAGAAAGAATCTGGGGGATTGTCATCGCTGCAAGCTGGGGGACACAAGAAAAAATCTGGTATTTGGTGTCGGCAATCCAAAAGCCAGGCTTGTCTTCGTCGGCGAAGGACCGGGTGCCGATGAAGATACCCAGGGAGAACCGTTTGTCGGCGACGCCGGCAAAATATTGAACCGCATTATAACGGCCATGGAGTTAAAGCGCGAAGAGGTGTACATCTGTAATGTGGTCAAATGTCGTCCGCCCCGGAACCGTCCGCCCGAAAGTGATGAAATCAGCGCCTGTTCTCCCTTCCTCCTGCGCCAGCTCCGGTCAGTCAAACCTGAAGCGATTGTTGCGCTCGGGACATCCGCCGCCCAGGCGCTGCTGCAGACGAAAACACCCATTTCAAAGCTGCGCAGCAAGTTCCACGATTTTAACGGAATTCCCCTCATGCCAACCTATCACCCCTCCTATCTGCTCCGCTCCGGTGGCAATTCAGATTCCTTCTGGTGTGTCTGGGACGACATGACCCAGGTGCTGCAACTCCTTAAACTACCGATTCCACATAAAAGTCGGAAGAAATAGCAGAGCACGTGCGCGCAATTCTCCCCTTTATTAAGAGCCTGTTTCCACCTTCACACCACAGCCAGGTACTCCTCGTCGGGGGTACGGTACGCGATATGCTGCTGGAGAGGGATTCTCATGACATCGACCTGGTAGCGGCCCTTTCACCGGAAGAACTTTTGGCGCTCGGCTTTCGCCGTGTAGAAGCAAGCAGTACCGCAACAATCTTCTTCAAACATCATCCCGAATTCGGCACCATTGAAGTAACCCGCATTAACAGCTTGGAAAATCTGGAAAAGGATCTTCTCCGTCGCGACTTCACAATAAACGCGCTGGCACTTGAGCTGAACGGCTCTCTCAAAGACCCTTTGGGGGGCACAGCTGATTTGAAGGCTGGTCTCCTTCGGGCGTGTAATCAACAAACTTTTTCCGGTGATCCGCTTCGGATCTTTCGTGCCTTTCGTTTCGAGGCGGATAGCTGGCGGATGGCTCCGGAAACTGCCGCACAGATCAGGAGTGGAGAGTGGAAAACGGCCTTCAGCTCCATGCCAATTGAGCGCTTCAGCAGCGAGATGCTGAAAGCCCTGGCAGGAAAATCCCCCGAGAGATTTTTTCAACTGATGATCGAATTCAACGTCGGGACAGAATTTCTCCCAGAACTGTTCCGGATGCCGCATATTCCAGCCGGTCCGCTCCGGCATCACCCGGAGGGGGACCTTTTTACTCACTCGATTCAAGTACTGCAACGGGTGGCTCGCGTAAGTAATGATCCGCTTGCCCGTTTCTGTGCATTCTTTCACGACCTCGGCAAACTGGCAACCAACCCAGCGTTGTACCCCAAGCACCATGGTCATGACAGCGCCGGCTTCTCCATGGCGGTCGTTTTTTGCGAGCGTCTCCACTTGTCAACGGAACACCGACATGCACTGGCCTGGGTCAGCAGCCTCCACGGCAAAGCCAATCTGTGGGAGCACCTGCGGGACGCTACGAAGCTTGCTATCGCAGGACATGCGATCAAAGCCGGCATTGTTACTATTCTGCCTCTGGTTTCAACTGCCGACAAGGCAGGGAATTCGCCGATGACCGATAGCTGGCTTGAAGCTGTCAGGGTGGCCGCAATGAACACGCGGGAGTTGGGGATTGACCAGGATAAACTTGCGGGTATGCCAGTAAAACAAAGACCGTCACATATCATGCAGAAGCGGATTGAGGAGTTTAAAAAACGTGTCGGCCGCGACCATCCCCAAGCCAGGGCTTTTACGGCATGATCGACTCTTTTTTCCGATAGACCATCCCCTGAAAAATAGCGACCGTATCACCTGCATCGTCAGTAATAATGACCGAGTATGTGGCCAGTTTGGCATTTCGTGACAATTCTCTCGCGTCTGCGTAAAGGGTTCCGGCATGGGCGGCCTTTACAAAAGAGACGCTGGTATTTATCCCCATAGCGAGGTTTCCGTGAGAGTTAGATGCGACGGCAAACGCGAAATCTGCAAGAGTAAAAATAGCACCGCCATGAACCGTCTTGGCCCTGTTAAAGTGGAACGGCTCAATATTCATACGGGCCTTTGCCCAACCGGTTCCCACCTCAACAAGTTCAATGCCTGCATGAAGGGCAAAACAATCACCGGTTGAAAAAAACTGCTGTAATTCTTGCATGGCTTACCTCAGTTCAGCAAAAAAACTATGCATGTAACACAACTTCGTCAGTGATGATTGCACAGAACAATAAATTCAACCACGTAACTATAATTTCACTATGGTTTTGCCTTTTTACAGATACCTGGCAACACGCCCTTTGATACGAAACGTCATTTTGCCCCTGCTATTCAACACGGTTACTCCACCGTAACGCTCTTGGCGAGGTTCCGCGGCTGATCAACGTCAGTGCCCTTCAAGACGGCAATGTGATAGGCAAGAAGCTGCAGCGGCACCGAGAGCAGCAACGGGTCAAGATCTTCATTCAGATGCGGGATTTCAATGGCTGTCTCCACACGCGCATGTATCTCTTCGTCACCAGCTGAACAGATTGCAATCACCCGACCGCTCCGGGCGATAACCTCTTCCATATTGGAAAGTGTTTTTTCGTAGGTACTCCCTTTCGGCACAAGGACAACAACCGGCACATCCTCATCAATCAGGGCAATCGGGCCGTGCTTCATCTCTCCCGCCGGGTACCCTTCTGCATGAATGTAGGAAATTTCCTTGAGTTTGAGCGCACCTTCAAGGGCAATCGGAAAGTTTTTACCACGGCCGAGATACAGAAAATCCCGGGCGTTCATGTATTTTTTAGCCACTTTCTCCGTATATTCGTTCAGCTCCAGCGCCTCTTCCAGCAATCCCGGAACTTTTTTAAGCGCCGCAATCATTTTCTGACCATGGGCAATATCAATCGAGCAGTTGGCGCGCCCCAACCGGAGCGCAAACAGATAGAGGGCGGTCAACTGCGTAACAAACGCCTTGGTTGAAGCGACACCTATCTCCGGACCGGCATGGGTGTAAATCACCCCCGATGATTCCCGGGCGATGGAGGAATCAACCACGTTGCAAATGGCAATATTCAAGGCGCCACGAGATTTTGCCTCACGCAGGGCGGCAAGAGTATCGGCCGTTTCACCTGATTGCGAGATAACAATCGCCAGAGTGCTTTCATCAACAACCGGGTTGCGGTAGCGGAATTCTGATGCTATGTCAACCTCTACCGGAATACGGCAGAGCCCTTCTATATAGAACTTTCCAACCAGAGCAGCGTGCCAGGAGGTGCCACAGGCGATGATAATAATTCGTTTGATTCCGGCCAGTTGGCGATCGCTGAACTGCAGGTCTTCAAGATAAACGTCCCCCTCTTCCTCCAGCAGGCGACCGGCGATTGTGTCGCGTACAGCACGCGGCTGCTCATGAATTTCCTTCAGCATGAAATGCCGATAGCCCCCTTTTTCAGCCATCATGGGGGACCAGTCAATATGGCGCGCCTTTTTATCCAGAGCGACGCCGGCAATTGTCGAAAATTGAACGCCTCCGTTTCGGAAAGCAACCAGCTCACCATCCTCCATGAAGACCATATCTCGTGTATAGGACAAAATGGGCGGTATATCCGATGCGACGAAGAACTCCCCCTGACCGATGCCAACAACCATCGGAGAGCCTAGCTTCGCAGCAATTAAACATCCAGGATCCTTCTCGTTGAGGATACAAACTGCATACGCCCCGCGCAACTGAACTAACGACGTCCTGACCGCCTTTTCAAAAACGGGCTCCGTCTTAAGTGCTTCTTCGATAAGGTGCGCGATAACTTCGGTGTCTGTTTCACTCTTGAACGTATGCCCAGCCTTCTTCATAAGTTCTTTGAGCTGCAGATAATTTTCGATGATGCCGTTATGCACGACAATTACCGACCCCGCCTTGTGCGGATGGGCATTAATTTCCGAAGGCCTGCCATGCGTTGCCCAGCGGGTGTGGCCGATTCCGATAGTTCCGGAAAGAGGCTCATCTTTAAGGAGTTTTTCAAGATTTACCAGCTTCCCCTGACTTCTGCGGGTTGCTGATTCGTTGTTTGACAGCGTAGCAATTCCGGCTGAATCATAGCCGCGATACTCAAGCTTTTTGAGCCCTTCCAGAATAATCGGCGTTGCCTGCTGCTCACCAATGTATCCAACAATGCCGCACATATATATCTCCTTAAGAACGGAAATTTAAAAACATGACACATGAACGTAGTACCATAAATCGAAGATTAACAGCACATTTTTTTCTGTCGGTGACAATACAATCATATTCAGCGCCACATTATTGCCGCTGAATATGTTTGAATTACAGGAATGATATGCTATTTATGCAGCAGTCGAATAGTCATTATGGAATTACCCCCATTCAAATATTCAGGAAGGTTTGTATCATGGAAAGAAAGATGCCACCTCGCGCCACAAACAACAGTATCTGGTCTACGGTGCTTCTCTTTACCGGTACTCTAACCGTTGTCGCTCTTCTTGGCATTTCCGGTTACGTCTTTTATCTGATGGCGAAACTTCCCCGGGTTGATCGACTGACCGATTATAAGCCGCCGATTGTTTCGCAGGTTTTTGGCGATGACGGCACTCTGGTTGGGGAATTCTATCTGGAGCGCCGTATTGTCGTCCCGGTCAACAAGATGCCGCGCAAATTAATTCAGGCTTTCGTCTCGGCAGAGGATTCCAATTTTTATTCCCATAAAGGCATTGATTATTTCGGCATTGCCCGGGCGGCCTTTAAAAACATTATTTCCCTGAGTAAAAAAGAGGGGGCTTCCACGATTACACAGCAGGTTGCCAAATCAATGCTGCTGTCGCCGGAAAAAAAGTTTTCCCGCAAAATCAAGGAAGCCATCCTTGCCAAACGAATGGAAGAACGACTCTCTAAAGATGAAATACTCTATCTGTACCTCAACCAGATATATCTCGGCAGCGGATCCTATGGTGTTCAGGCGGCAGCAGAAACGTATTTCGGCAAGAATGTCGAGCAGCTCAATCTGGCGGAAATTTCCATGCTTGCCGGTCTGCCGAAGGCTCCTAATTCCTACTCCCCGATCAAACACCTCGATAAAGCACGCGATCGCCAGGGGTATGTCCTTGAGCGCATGACCAGGGAGGGCTACATTACTCCGGCTGAGGCTGACCATGCCAAAAACAGTCCCATTGTTCTGCAGCCAATGAAAAAAGTTAATAATGAGCAGTCCGCCTATTTTCTTGAGCACCTGCGGATTCAATTGGAGCAAAAGTACGGAGAAGACCAGCTCTACAAAGGCGGCCTGAAGATCTACACTACCATGAACGCTGCCATGCAGCGAGCAGCGTATGACGCTCTCCGCAAGGGCCTTAAAGAGGTAGACAAGCGCCAGGGCTTCCGCGGACCGTCAAAATATCTCAATGAAACAGACGTAGAGAGTTTCTGCAGCAAAATCGAGGATACCATTGACTCCGCCACACTCAAAACCGGCGAGACCTATCAAGGTGTTGTGGTCGGATTTAACCCGGGCAAGGGCGATGCACTCGTCAGAGTTGGGGAGCGCAACGGCATTCTCTCCCGCAAAAACATGGCCTGGGCAGGCAAGGTCGGCATGACCAACCAATACGGTAAACCGGAAAAAGGGAACAAGGGGTTGACACTCGGCTCCATTATTGAGGTGTCGGTAGTCTCCCCGGAAAGCAACAAGGAAGGGGCCCAGTTTGCGCTTGACCAGACACCGGAGGTACAAGCGGCACTGGTATCCATAGATCCTCGCAGCGGTGGGGTTAAGGCCATGGTTGGAGGGTATGATTTTAAAAAGAGTCAGTTCAATCGCGCCATTCAGGCAAAACGCAACGCCGGCTCAGCTTTTAAACCGATCATCTATGCAGCCGCTCTTGACAAGGGCTTGACCCCGGCAGCGATCATTGAAGATGCACCGGTCGAATATCCGGATGGAGCGGGCGGCCTTTGGAAACCTCAAAACTATGACCATGAATTCCGGGGACCGGTGACCATGCGAGAGGCACTGACCTATTCGATAAATATCGTCAGTGTGAAGATAATGGAACAGATTGGGGCACAATACACTGCCGAATATGCGAAAAAACTTGGCTTCACCTCGCCAATACCGGCGAATCTTGCACTGGCTCTCGGAGCAGCCTCAGTCTCCCCCTTTGAATTGACAGCGGCTTACGCTGTTTTCGCAAACAGCGGAATCCTGACACCGCAATATTTCATTACGAGAGTCACCGACACCGACGGCACCACACTTGAGACAACGCCCCCCCCTGTGCCGGTTCCGGTCATTTCTCCCGAGACCGCATACGTTATTACAAATCTCATGCAGAGCGTGGTCTCGAGCGGCACCGGACATCGCGCCTCCGTCATCGGCAGACCGGTGGCAGGCAAGACCGGCACAACCAACGGTGCAAAGGATGCCTGGTTTATCGGATATATTCCGCAATTAGTGACTGGAGTATGGGTCGGATACGATCAGGAACGATCGTTAGGGGCCGGCGGCAGTGGCGGCCAGGCGGCAGCGCCGATTTGGGGGGATTTCATGCAGAAAGCGGTGTTATCTCTCCCTGCGGAAGACTTTACCTCACCTGAAAATGTTTCGTTCGTTCTGATTAATTCTCGCACCGGCAAGCTTGCAAAAGAGGGGACCGGAGGAGCGGTCATGGAATGTTTCATAAAGGGGACGGAACCAACGGCATACGACTAGGGCATTTATAAGGAGATATCCTCGGCAATGCCGCGCTTCTGCTGAACTACTGATTTAAGCTTTTCCCAATCCACCATGTCAGAAAGTTTCTGTTTTTCTACCAGGTGCCGCGCTTCTTCAACAAGACCGGCACTCTTATTATAAACGTCACTATGTACCTCTAAATAAACCCGCCCATCACCAGTCACCGCAAGCTTAACCGGTTTGTACACAATCTCGCCCCTGGTGTTCACCTTTATCTGTGGGAAAAAATCCTCCATCTGATCGGGGGAAACTCTGATGCAGCCATGACTGGAATAGCTGTAAATTGACGACGGCCTGGTGGTACTGTGAATCATGATTCCCGGAATTGATGTTCTAATCGCATATTTGCCAAGAGGGTTCTCCGGTCCGGGGGGGACTGAGGTAACCACCTCCTTACCCTTTTCTTCCATTTCTGTCTGAATGGAGGGGGGAACCGTCCAGGTCGGGTCTTTTATTTTGCCGGTAATTTTGAATTTTCCAACAGGGGTCTGCCACACGTATTTTTCATTTTTTGTTGCCGAGCCAACCGCTACGGGGAGCGATGTGACAAGATTTCCCCGTTGAAAATAGTACAGGGTCCGATCCGCAATATTAACGACTATGCCGTCACGCATCTGCTGGGGAATTATTTTCCGATTATTATAAGCAAGCTTCTGCCCGACTTTAAGAGATGCCTTTGCATCAATTCCATTAACACTGCGAAGATGCTGCTGGGTAACGCCAAGCTTTGCGGCGACCAGTCGAATCGTATCGGATTTAACAACCGTATAAACACCCTTGATACCAACAATTTTATCGGCACCCGGCTCTGCAGGAATTCCTGCCACAGGAGACTCAACCGGCGCGATCGGATCAGGAATGGAAAGCATATCAGATACTTCAGCCACTGGTACGGTTTCAAGTTCGTTGATCAATGTATCAATAATCTGCGCTTTCTGAAGTGCCAGCAGGTAAAATTTGTCGGCCGTCTCAAAGCTGTTATTCGAAAAATAGCGACCGGCGACCTCAAAGACGAGATCCAGACTTTTCATATCATCCGAAAACTTCTTGGCGGCATCATTTTGACGCAGACGTGACACAGCAGACTCAGCATCCTCCTTGACATCGGCATGCGCTGCGGGAGTGCAGAATACGAGCATACTAAAAAGAGCTAGTGCCCGGAAAACAATTTTGGCAGACTGTATTTGACAGGATTTCATAGTGTCGCCTTATGTACAGTATCAACAGCACAGATTGCAAACAAATTATAGCATTTTTTTGCACGGGACAGTATATACAAAGCGCCCCCGCCGGAATCTCCGTCGGGGGCGCTTTGACATTGAGCTAAAAACAAAGAAACAACTAGCCAAGAATGGCCTTCATATCAGCTTCGACAGTCGTGATCGGAGCGATGTTGAAGTTCTCAACCAGGAAATTGAGAACATTCGGGGTGATGAAGGCAGGCAGTGATGGCCCGAGCTTGATATTCTTGATGCCGAGATGGAACAGGGTAAGGAGAATAACAACCGCCTTCTGCTCGTACCATGAGAGGATCATCGAAAGCGGCAGGTCGTTGACTCCACACTCGAAGGCACCAGCCAGGGCAACAGCGATCTGAATTGCAGAGTAGGCATCATTGCATTGACCGACGTCAAGCAGACGCGGAATCCCGCCGATATCGCCGAAATCCATCTTGTTGAAGCGGTACTTGCCGCAGGCGAGTGTCAGAATGACGGTATCCTTGGGGAGTTTCTCGGCAAATTCGGTGTAGTAGTTACGCCCTGATTTAGCGCCATCGCAGCCGCCGATCAGGAAGAAGTGCTTTATGGCACCGGACTTGACGGCAGCAATAACCTTATCGGCAACGCCCAGCACGGCGTTGTGGCCAAAGCCGGTCAAAATCTCCTGGCCTGGATTTTCAGGCAGCCCCGGCAGTTCAAGAGCCTTGTCGATGACCGCAGAGAAATCCCAGCCGTCAATATGCTTTACGTCAGGCCACGCAACGAGGCCCCAGGTGTAGAGGCGATCTTTGTAGCTGTCCGACGGTTTCTGAATGCAGTTGGTGTTGAAGATGATAGCGCCGGGAAAGTGCAGGAATTCTTTGGCCTGATCCTGCCATGCGCCGCCGAAGTTACCAACCAGGTGCGAGTATTTTTTCAGGCCGGGATAGCCGTGAGCCGGCAGCATTTCGCCGTGGGTATAGATGTTGATCCCTTTACCCTCGGTCTGCTTGAGCAGCTCTTCGAGCATCTTTAGATCGTGGCCGGTTACGAGGATGGCCTTGCCTGCCTTGGTGCCGAGCTGAACTGCGGTCGGAACCGGATGGCCGTAGGCATCGGTATGGGCGGAATTGAGAAGCCCCATGACGGTCAGGTTCTGTTTGCCGCACTCCATCGAGAGACCGACATAATCCATCAATCCGAGGTTGGCGTCGGTCGATGCTGCCAGCGCCTTCTGAAAGAAAGCCATGACTTCGTCATCAGTTTTGCCGAGGATCATGGCATGGTCCATATAGGCAGCCATACCTTTAAGCCCGAGAAGCAGAATCTCGATGACGGAGCGGATATCTTCGTTTACATGCAATGAACTGAGACTGTACGACTCACCCTGAGCGGACATGCCGGCCAGATCAGCGGCAGGCTTCCAGTCGGCTACCGGGCCGGTAAGCGTTACGCCGGCGGCAGCTTTCGCTTGCTCTTTCAGATCAAAACACTGCGTGATCATGCCGCCGATACGGGCGGCGTCAAAATCGACGTTGGTAACAGTGGAAAAGAGCCCTTCAATGGTAAAGCGGTCAATCTCGGCGTTGCGCCCGAGCTTGTCGGCATACAGCGCCAGGCTTTTCAGGCCGTACATCAGGTGATCCTGCAGTGCGGATACTTCGGGGTTTTTGCCGCATACGCCCACGATGTTACAACCGGTACCGTTTGCTGCCTGCTCGCATTGGTTACAAAACATGCTCATGTCTGATTCTCCTTTTTGTGGTTGGTTGACTCAACTCGTATGATGAGTTTTTTCCGTTTTTATGTTAGGAACAGTATACCGTCTTTTGAAGTAATAACTTGACGGGAGTCAAAAAAAATACAATTAAAGGAGAAATGAGATGTCGAAAGTCTTTTTTAGCGACATGCGTACCGGACAACAGGAGAGCCTGTTTGATAAAATCGCCAAACTGCTTGCTTTGGCGGGACTTCCCCATACTGTTGCCTCTGGTGATCTGACAGCAGTCAAAATTCATTTCGGCGAAAAGGGCAATCACACCTACCTTCGTCCCGTATTCGCCCGGCGTGTCGTGGAGGAGATCAAGAAACTCGGCGCACGACCGTTTTTAACAGACTCCTCGACACTCTATCCAGGTCAGCGCAAGGAGGCGGTGTCAGCATTGACCTGTGCCATTGAGAATGGCTTCGGCTACGCCTGTGTCGGCGCTCCGCTCATTATCAGCGACGGCCTGCGCGGCGTCACCGAGACTGAAGTTGCCGTTGACGGTGAGCTGCTGGAAAAAGCGTACATCGGTACCGAAATCGTCGAGGCCGACTCAATTGTCGCCATGACCCATTTCAAATGCCACGAACTGACCGGCTTCGGCGGTGCACTTAAAAACATCGGTATGGGGTGTGCCAGTCGCAGAGGAAAGCTGGTACAGCACTCTGCTGTAGCCCCTGTCGTGGCGGAAGAGTGCTGTATCAGCTGCGGCATCTGCCCCCGCTCCTGTGCCCATGACGCTATTACGTTCATAAAAGAAAAAGCGCACATCGACCCCAAAAAATGTGTCGGCTGCTCCCGCTGCATCACCGTCTGCCCGGTCAAGGCGATCAACGTTCAGTGGAGTGGTGCTGCCGACACTGTCATGCGCAAGATGGCCGAATACGCCAAAGCGGCACTAACCGGAAAGGAGGGCAAAGCTGTCTACATCAACTTCATCACTCAGGTTTCTCCCGCCTGCGACTGTTACCCTCATTCAGACGCCCCGATCGTCAACGATATCGGTATCTGCGCTTCGACTGACCCGATCGCGATTGACCAGGCCTGCGCCGATCTGGTTAACGCAGCCCGCGGCAATGAAGGTTCTGCCCTGAAAACCGGCCACGAACCGGGCGGCGACAAGTTCAGAGGCGTCTCGCCGGAGATTCCGTGGGAAGTACAGCTTGAGCATGGGGAGAAGATCGGGCTGGGAAGCAGGGTATATGAGTTGATCAGGGTTTAACATCCGAAGAGTTCGGCCGGTTGTTTATTATGCGCATATTTATGCATATTTTTATGCGCTTGACTGCCAGCATAACGTATCATATCATGCTTACACTTTGACTATACGGAGAAATTAAATGGCAACTTCCACGGCCAGACGCAACATCAATATTTCCATCGCGAGTGATAATGCAGATTTTGTAAAACGTAGTGGTGTAAATTTAAGTAAAGAAGTTGATTTACTGATAAAGGAGATGCGCCGCACGAAAGCTCGCGAAGAGTGGGTGGTTGAAAATCAGGCAGCACTTGCAGAACGTTGCAGGCTGCTTGATGCCGAAGGTGGTACGGCGGCGGAACGTCTCTACGGTGTACTTCCTTAAGAGGAGACCTGATGTGTCCCGATTAAACCTCTATAAAAACCATTTGAAGGATTTGGCAGATAGCCACCCATTTCTCCTGGACATACAAAACGACCACATGCAAGCAGGCACCCGCATTGTTGCTCTGGTTCGCAAAAGCGGTAAAATCGCCGATATATCAATCACCACGCTGAAGTTCTCATATTCCGGAGAGCAGTATTCCGCAAGCCTGCTTGACGTGCTTACGGTATCAGACCGTAACTTAAGCACTCCGCTAGCCCAGCTTGACCATCTAAAAGCGGCCCTGACCAATGCGGTCGATTTCATTTTTGTTGATTGAAAAAAAGGAAGCTGACATGATTACTCTGCCAAAATGCCCCGCTTGCAGTTCAGCATTTACCTACGAAGACGGAGCAATGTTCGTCTGCCCGGAATGTGCTTACGAATGGCCGATAGACGCTGCAGAGAGTTCTGCTGTCGATACGATTGTTCGCGACGCGTTCGGCAATGAGCTGAAAGCGGGCGATTTTATAACTGTCATTAAGGACCTGAAGATCAAGGGTTCGTCAGCAGTTGTTAAAACCGGAGTCAAGATCAAGATCACCCGCCTCGTCGCAGGTGACCACGATATCGACTGCAAGATCGACGGCATCGGTGCCATGCAGTTAAAATCAGAGTTCGTCAAAAAAGTGTGATTGGAAAGAGCCTGTGAAAGCGGTCATCCAGCGTGTTACATCAGCCTCGGTAATAGTCGAGGATACAGTTGTCGGCACGATCGGCCACGGGATCGTAATTCTGCTTGGTGTTGAAAAGGGTGATACCGAGGCACAGGCAGATTGGCTGGTCGATAAAATCTCAGGACTGCGCATCTTCTCTGACGGGGAGGGCAAAATGAACCGCTCGGTGGTTGATATCGGTGGAGCCCTGCTGGTGATTTCCCAGTTCACCCTGGCCGGCAACTGTGCAAAAGGGAGACGCCCCTCATTCGATACCGCTGCGCCTGCAGAAGAGGGAAAGAGGCTCTATGACTACTTTGTCGCATCAGTCAGACGCATTGGCCTACCGGTGGCAACCGGTATTTTTCAGGCGGATATGCAGGTGTCGCTGGTAAATGACGGACCGGTAACCTTTATTCTGGAGCGGTGACATGACGATCAAAGAACTTACCCTTGGCTTCTCCCCCTGTCCCAATGACACCTTCATGTTCTACCCTCTGGTACACGGTCTGATAGAAACCGGCGGACTTGCCTACCGGGAGCGACTCGAGGATGTTGAGACTCTCAATCAACTGGCGCGTGCCGGAGAACTGGACATCAGCAAGGTTTCCTATCACGCATTGGGGCATATTCGTGACGAATATGCCCTGCTTCGCTCCGGCAGCGCTCTCGGCCGCGGCTGCGGGCCGCTGCTGGTAGCCTCGGTAAAAGGTGATCCTCGCGCGCTGCGCGGCAGAACCATCGCCGTGCCCGGTCGCTATACCACAGCGTTCCTGCTGTTGCAGCTGTTTGATCCGGCGCTGGATAACTTTATTATCATGCCCTTTCATGAAATCATGGATGCGGTGCTAAGCGGCAACGTCGATGCCGGACTGATCATCCACGAGTCGCGTTTCACCTATCACGGCTTCGGCCTGCACAAACTGCTCGATCTGGGAGAATGGTGGGAGGGGGAGACCGGTCTGCCGCTGCCGCTCGGCGGCATTGTGGCACGGCGGTCACTGGAGAACATTGTTATTCCTGTCTGGTTGCGGATTGAGTGTCAGACATACTCATGCTTCTGTATACAATTCGCATGCCAATGAAAAAATTGTATAAATATCATTGTATTACGTATAGTTATAGAGGCTGAACGAGAAAGAAAGCGGCATGATGCGGAGCGATGTTAGTTGACAAAAAGCAGGATTATTGCGGTAACAATTCAGAATATAAGGGTTATTACTTGAGCGACGTATGTTGCTGCTGCAAAGGATGTCTCCTTAAACGTGCAGTACATCACTATAACAAGCATCATTTTTGATTGAAGCTCTCGCCGCGACTGTCGCACGGCAACACGATAAACTGTGCCCTGTACTGGACGAACACGGGGACGGACACAGAATTAGTGATAAATATTGCAGCTGCAACTACTGTCGCACAGCCATAACCTGCTGATATTTTTACTTAAAAAAACACTCAGCCACCTTATGTCAACTTCAGTCGCTCCCCCGCAGATAACTCACTATCGCATCCTCACATCAGTAACATACTGATAAAACTAATAATAATCACTAGCGAAGTCATTGGTACGTTTTTTGCTTTACACTGTTTGCTTGCAACAGATTGACTGGTAATAGAGTTGTTTGCATATAAATTTCTACCTATTTTAAAGTTGGGGGTCCGCCGTGATTAATACTGTAATTATCGCAGTGACTGTTGTTTTACTGGTTTCAACCGGCGCTCTTGCCGATTCCAGTAAAGAAACAACGTCATCTCAGACGAACGCTATTTCAACATCTCCGAAAGAGAGCCGAACATTCGTACAACCTCAAGATAATTCTCGACAGGAACCGGAACCTTTTTTACTGGTCACCCCTCAGGAAAATAGCGTGACAATCAATCGTAGGCCAGAAATACGCATTGATTTCACCGTACCCGTTGACCCTGATACGGTACTGCTAATGATAGACGGCTCCGATGTCAGTCAACTGGCCATCATAAGCGCCCAGGAAGTGGTATTCAGACCGTTCATGGTTCTTCCACCCGGAAGCCACACTGTGCAAATTTTTGTCAGAGGTGACAACGGTGCTGAATTGAGCAAGTCATTTTCCTTCTACTCCCGACACGGCGAAATATTCCAGGAAGCATACTCCTCAAATGACCTCACCGCCGTGTATGAGGCCGCAGTTGTTCGCTCACACAATAAACCTACCACCCCAAGCAATAAAGTGGACGCTAACCTCCGTTCTGAAACAAAAATAAAAAGCAAAGAATTTTCATTTGGCTTCAACACTAATGTCCGCTACCTCGACCAGTCATTACCATTGATGTCACCGTTACGCAAAGGAGCAGACGTGGTGAACTACCAGCTGAACCTTGGCTATGCCCGTGACTTGACCAAAGTCCAGGCAAGCCTGGGTGACGTCGTTATAAATGAAACAACGTACACCGCCATGAACCTGGCTCGCCGTGGCGTTTTGCTCGATTTTGTCTATGACGCGGCCTATGTACGGCTGTTTAATGTACGCAGCGACCAGGTCATGGGACTTCGCGATACGGGGAGTATTCTACCCCAGTTTAGTACTGACAATAATATTCTGGGTGTGGCCGGCGGCATTAAACTATTCAATAACCGGGTCGAAGCGAAGGTTAGTTACTTGAGCGGGGGTGAAACAGCTGCCGGTTTTAATGTTGCCGGCCCAACTACTGAAAAAAAAGGCAACGTGACAGGTGTACAGCTCAATACCGACTTATTTGGCAACCGCATGCGTACTGAATTAGAAGGGGGATGGTCTGCGTATAACCCGGATACAGCTGACGTTGTCGGCAGCACGAACAGCCAGGCATACCGGGCAAAGATTGGCGGTTTTCTGGAACCGGCCAGTTATGAGTTGCAATACGAGCGAGTGGGAAGTAATTTTGTTACTCTGGGCAACCAGAACGGAATAATCAAGGATCGTGAAACCATAACCGCCCGCAGCGGCATCACTATGAGTACCCACTCCCTGACCCTGAGTGGCATGAAACAGTACGACAACCTCGACCTTGACCCGCTAAAACCTCGCAACACAACGTACCAGGGGACCCTGGACTACAACTGTCTATCGATCCAGAAATTTCCCTTCGGAGTAAACTATACAAAAGCGACCTCCAACAGTTCACATGAACCTGACAGTGGGGGCATAATCACTACAACAGGAATGCAGACGGATACGATAGGCGGTCGCATTGCCTATAGTAATGGACCGCTGAACATTTCCGCCATGTCGTCCTATTCTCAACAGAATGACACGGGGACAGCACTCAACAACAGCACCATAACTACCTACTCGTTGTCCCCGAGTTATTCAGTCCAGGGACTGAATGTCATGACTAACTTCCAGCTGATGCAAAATAATGATCATCTGACAGATGTCCGAACCGACACATTTACTTCAAGCATGGACGTTCGGAGCCTATGGTTAAAAAATCGGTTGAGCATTGATGTTGGAAGCAGCTATAGTCAAGCCACGAACACAATTAACACCACAGACTCTTGGAACTTGACGGCAAATAGCCGTATCGGCTATGCCCTGTCCCCGTTCTGGGAGGGTAGTCTTAAGCCAAGCATTGCGCTTCGCGGCACTTACAGCCACACTACCGATCGACTGAACGCAACCACCCACAACGATGCAGCTATCTTCCTGGTTCTAGCTACGGCAACGCCATTCATATTTTAGGAGTTAATTATGAGACTGCTTATTTTAATATCATGCCTGTTTCTTTGCATCTCTGTCCCTACAGCTGTTCAGGCAGCAACAATATTCGCAACGCCCAACCCCGGAACAGTTGGTACACCGGTACAGATGAAGGTTGTCTCATCGTGTGGAGTGGGTTGCCCCCCCATGCTCTTAAGCTTTGGTGACGACCAGTCAGCTGAAATTACCGGGACAGGAAATTGTAGTGATGTCTATATCACAACTCACACATATAATGTCCCGTCTAGTGGCTTCTTGATTTCTGCAAGCAGAGCGAGTGGAGGGAACTGCAAAGCTTCCGATAATGGCACTCTCAACGTACGCATTGCCGACAGTGCCCCTCTCTTTGATATTAATCGCCTGGAACTGACTTTTCCGGCTAACGGGCGCGGCGAAATCACCGTAAAGCGGAATCAATCGGGCCTGACGGCACGGGCCGACTTATTATACAGCGGCAATGGCATTCTAAACGGATACTGGGAGGTTGATGGAAATTTGTTAGCCCGTGTCAATCAGCATGTTCTGGCCGGCGGCAGAATAACTATTGAAACGCCAGCTATTCCACCGCTCCCCACCTTTACAGAAGGAAGTCACGTCATCCGTTTCATTGTAGAAAGCACGAACAGCTTGCAGGCCATCCCGGCGTTGGCCTATTACGTTACCTCGGAGGAGAGTGAGGAACTACGGAATACTTTTCGACTCATCACCCCTCTGGACAACGCGATTATCAGCTTCGAAAAGCTAGGGTTTGAGTGGGAGGCGGTACCTAATGTTTCTGTTTATAATGTTGTTTTCTTAGCAGATCCTGACAGTCTTCAGGTGTTCAGCGCTTTTACCAAAGTGCCTCGTTACGCTATTCCGACGGGAGTTCTTGGCTATTTTAGCGCAGGCTACAGCTACCGATGGCAGGTCAGGGCGTTGGATGGTGACGGTAAATCAGTTGCAAAGAGCCCCGAGTCGCGATTGACAATTGAACGCAGAAAGCAAAAATAATCCGTAAGCGGTTAATATGGGTAAATCTGACTTAAACCGCGAAAAGTCAAGTTTGGTAATAAATGACCCGACTTTTTATCGTTGAAATATAATATCCCCAAGATTAGAAGATGTTGCCCAAGTTTGCTATGTAACACAAAGTCATTCAATAACGGCATGTTAAGTAATATATTTTTTAATTTGTACTACAATTGTGTTTCTTTTGTCGATTATGAAAATCAGCCCTTGATCTAGTGACCGATCGATAGTGGTTTTTCCAGCCCATCACGAACTAGCCGTTTTTATTGAGTTATTAGTTCAAACTTGACTCTTCGCGGTTTTAGTCAAACTTACCCCCCTAGGGATGTGGCAAAGAACCTCGGCGTTTCAGTTCCGACTCTCTATCGCTGGATTCCGGCTGCAGCGCAGGTTTAGCCTGATTGACTTGGAATCCGTTTTATCTGTGTTATTTTGGGGACTTAAAGATTTCGCGGTTTCGGGCTTACAACCCCATTATGTGCTGCAGCACGCCGGTAAAACCAGAATATTTATTATAATATATTATTTTTTAGACGGCTTCGCCGTCAAAAAACGTAGACCAAATTTTTGAAAACAGGCTTTTTCTGTCAGGCACTAATTACCCAAAGGAGGAAATCATGAAAATCTTTAAGAAGTTTGCCCGTACCGGAGCTTATTGTCTTACGGTTGCTCTTGCCTGTACCGCTGCAACTGCCGCCCCACCAACGGTGAGCGCCCTGAATACGTTTGATCGGTCTGCCATTAAAGTGCAGATGAAGCAGGCGGTCGAAAGGAAAATAAAGCAGGTTGTTTCGGCTCAGTTCAAACCCTCAAATGAATTACGTGTGAAAATGTGCCAGCAGCAGAGCAACACTCTTGCCAATACCCTTGCTCAATGCCTGACAACGAACAGTGATCCGGTCAACCCACCTCCAGGAAGTCCGCTCGACTCCTTCAACAAACTCACAAATGCACAATTGGTACAGAAATGCCCCGGTTCGCTCCAGCAGTGCCTCGACAAGGTTCTGGATGAGCATGTCGCCTGGTGCAAAGCCAATATGTGCAAGAGTCAGTCTGAAGCTTTGACTGCCAAACAGTCTGAATGTTCCAAGCTTGAGGCAGCAATACTTGCTCAAGAGCGAAGCCAGCCACCGACGTTAAAGAAAAACACCCCACCTTGCCCGACGTTGTACCAGGACTATCTAAAGGCGAGAGAAGCTGCTAATAACTTTACCTGCAATGCAATAACTTGCTGGAGCAACGGGATACCGTTTGATAATCCCGAGTTTGATGCCCTGAAGAAACTGACGGATCGCGGTTGCATCTAGCAATGCCTACCGGGAAACTTCTAAATCCAGGATGGAGTTTGCCCGCACCACGGGATCGTCTTGCGTAATGACAAGGGTTTGAGGCCGGAGCAGGATTTTAAGCAAAAATTGGGGTTCTACGCCCAAACCGGCGAAAATTTCAGAACCCAGATATTTAGAGCATCCTTTACGACACTTTGTCTACGTGACGGGCAATGAGACTGAATTTTGTCAATTGTGGTCTTGTTTTTGGTGCCAGACGAACGGTCGTTTGAGTGGCACCAAATGCAACCTGCTGATTTTTATCACTCTGAAATTTTCGCCGGTTTGTGGTTACAACCCCTATATCGGATGGAAAAGATCAAGATCTGGAAAAATTATTGAATATGGGTAAATCTGACTTAAACCGCGAAAAGTCAAGTTTGGTAATAAATGACCCGACTTTTTATCGTTGAAATATAATATCCCCAAGATTAGAAGATGTTGCCCAAGTTTGCTATGTAACACAAAGTCATTCAATAACGGCATGTTAAGTAATATATTTTTGGTTCGTCACAGTAATTAATGCATGATTTTGTTCTTTAATAATTGAAAAGCATGAGTTCCCTCAGGTAGTTATGGAAGCGCGACCAACCATTCTATCTGAAAGAGGAACCCATGCTTATCGA
>Ga0194059_1000250_pt1 | contig 26435 bp, 29 predicted proteins | sample SepL6211m_MetaG_FD_163426 | JGI IMG/M metagenome (GOLD analysis project Ga0194059, IMG submission 163426) | Anoxic zone freshwater microbial communities from boreal shield lake in IISD Experimental Lakes Area, Ontario, Canada - Sep2016-L626-11m | ecosystem: Environmental > Aquatic > Freshwater >... | reverse complement strand
ACGCCGTAAAATGGATACCTTCTCTTCTGGGGTGTAATTGTGACGTTTCTTTCGCATGGACTTTCCTCCGTTCGTGATGGTTTATCACAAACGAACCAAAAGTCCTATTCACGCTGAGCCAAAACAGGGCATGAAGCCGGATTTCCACAACTCAACCGAGATGCCTTTGTAAAAGTTCATGCGCTCAACGAAGCCGGTTCAATTCTCGCAGAACAGCAGGGCGTAGTTGTTAGCTCAGAAGGTCTGATTGCCTCAAACTTGTCGCATCTCGCCGGTGCAAGTAAAAACAATGGGATGCTTATTCTTATGGATCCTCAGTGAGAATAGTGTCGTCAGCCTGCTACATCTCGTCACCCGGCAACGGCTGACGTTTTTTGACTTTGGCCATGACCTGATCAAAAGCTTGAACAGAACCTTTTGCTGCCATGGTGTTTAAGTACTTTTCAGTAGCCAGTGCGGACACCTTCTCGGCAATGGCGGTCATAACGAGCTGGTTTACCGAAATATGCTCGGTATCAGCAATTTCACGAATGCTGTTGTGCAGGTAGTCCGGAAGACGAAGACTCATAGTGCTCATAGTGTACCTCCAAAATTGTGAATAAACCAACCGGGCGTGACAACCTGGATGCCAAAACGGTCCGCTCCGATAAAGTCTTTGATATTGTGAGTGACAAGAAAATCGGCACGGGCAGCGACTGCCGTTTCCAGTACCATGTCATCGCCAGGGTCACGCAAGCCGGGTCGCCACAGATAAAAGATCCTGACCCTTTCTGACAGAGCAATAAAATAACCAAGAAATCCTGATAACTGCTCTTTTGTCAGATCAAGTTCTTCAAGCCTGGCCGACAGCACCGCTTCATATTCCATAGCCAGTGTTACCGATATACATGGGATTACCTGACCGGTACGAACAAGCCGCAGAAGTTGGTATGAAGCGCCGCTGGAGGAATAGAGTCCAGCGTAGAGTATGTTGGTGTCAATCACGACGCGCTTTATTTTCATGGTGGTATCGTATGTGATATCTTATTGTGCGTCAAGTTGAATGTAGTGTTGCATGTAGTGATAAGTTTTTTCGCTTTAAGAAGAAAGTTTGGAAGAAAATCCACGGCGGTAGCGTCCAGTGTGATATCAGCAATTTTTCACCGAATGACGTATCTTGTCATGTCTGTGTAGTATGGTTGTGACAGGTTACGATTCGCCAGTGCAATTAAGCGCCACCGGATGGTATCGGTCACACACGATTTGCAAGGAGCGCCGCCATGAACCGATTCCTGAATATTATGGAGAGTGCCAGAGACAACAAGTGGTGCATGAATCTGCATTGCACTACCTGCGGTGCAACGGAGTTTCGTTCTGCCATGAAACAGCTTGGTGATGGGCTGGCGGATGAGTTGGCGAGCCTAGATTTGAGCGCCTTGACAGAGATGCCGAATTGGGACGAGATGCTACGTCTGGTGTTGGATGATTTCCGCAAGGCGGAGCTGATGGATCGGGTATTGACGGCGTGGTTGCCACAACTTGACCGGCATATCCGGGTGGCCGACCTCATCTTGTTTTACTATGTCAGGCGCGGCGCGATAAATGCGCCGATGTCGGTTGAGGTGCTTCAGCGGTGGCGCGAGAAATGTATGGACCTTGCGGTGCAAACGGGTAATGAATCGCTGGTGGAAAGTCTCATTTATACACTTGGTGACTACAGTAAATATCAGGAGTTGGGTGTTGTGGTTCAAGATTTGGTCGCGCGTGGGGCACGGCGGGTAGAGGCGGCATTGCGTCAGCAGGGATTTGAAATTCCCTCTACTTGAGGCTCAGGGAGAGGTAGCAGCGGTGCCAGTACCAGCGGAATTGCTTGTTTTTGCCAGAAACTGCGTAAAGAGAATACGGATACAGAAAAACTCCTTTGGACCTACTTGCGTGGTTTGGTGTAGCACCAGCCAGATACGAAATGTAATTTTACCTCATTAATAGGAAATGTGTATGCTACTGTTATCAGATTTTCCCGAATGCTTTTCAATTTTACAAAATCTCTTTGGAACACAGCTAATTCATCAGAATATCAATCGCCTTAATGCAATTCATTCACATACAGAGGATATCTGGCGGAGCTATGTCGAAATGATTCCGAAACAAACTGGCATCAGATACTTGCTCATAGCGGAGGCCCCTCCATGGAGCCTTGATGGTCGACCTAATTTTGTCCTAGACCCTCAGACTCCTCCAAGCGTGATGATGAATGCAATCTGTCGTGCTTTTTTCGGTCGGCTTATCTACAATCAAATTGGGCTAGTTGGGACTCTTCAACTGCTTGCCCAACAAGGATTTCTTATTATCGATTCGCTGCCATTTGCCATGAATTATCAAGGCAGAAGAAATCGAGCATCCTATTCCCAGCTTGTAGCAATGTCATGCGGAGGCTATTTCCAGGAAAAAATTATGTATCCGCAGCTTGTATACAGTGCTGAGGTAAAAATTGCTTTTGCATTCAAACTCAATGGGTTGGCTACTATCAAGAGCCTTGGCGGTAATATATTGCTTGGCGGAAGAGATTATGGTGTTAATGGAGGATTGATAGTGGCAAACGCAGCAGGCTTTCCAGATGGGAACCTATTAAATCATGTATTTGGGTTGTGATTATTGATGCTTTTGTGCAAATTTTAATGACAATCGCAGGACATACTACTGGTAATTATCACTAATTGTAAATTTTATGGAAGAATAATCATGTCTCCTGCGTCTTCCAGGGTAGAGAAACGAATTTCTACCTTGGAGGCCACCATGGAGTACCCAATTAAATGCGGAAGATGTTGCTATGATCCTGAATGTCCTGACGATGATGAGGAACCATGCCACTTTTGGAGTAAAAAAGGCTGCAAGCTACCAAGAGATGAGCGACCGGACTTTTGTAATATCTACCTGTGCAAGAGGGCTGAACAACTTCTGATCCAACAGCACGTGGAAAATAGATTCACAAAAGAGTAACGCCAACTCTGAACGTCAAATTTTTTATATTATCGGAGTAAGGTTACTATATCTGGAGAGTTTCACCATTTTCCAATTCGAATATGTGGCAGAACATTTTGAAGTATTCAAAAATGCCGGGGTCCATGATCTTGTGCTTGATCTTCGCTATAATAATGGTGGAAGAATGGACAAAGCTGAAGAGCTTGCAAATTTTATTGGCGGTGAAGCAGCTAACGGAAAACTGTTTATCAGAGGGGAACGTTCCCAGCGGTATGAAGACGATACATCGGGGGAACAGATATTTGAATGTCTACCAGAATCCATACAGACACGCCGATTGGTTGTATTGACGACCGAGGCCACCTGTTCCGCAAGTGAGGCGATTATAAACGGTCTACGCCCGTATCTGCCGGTCTACACTGTCGGGGCAACAACATGCGGTAAGCCATATGGCATTAGTCCTGTTGAGTTGGGTGATAAAATACTGTACCCAGTCACAGCCAGACTGCTGAACAGTCGAGGAGAGGGGCACTATGGTAACGGTATTCGGGCTGACGTTATTGTTAAGGATGACCTGACGCATCAACTTGGTGATCCGCAGGAGGGGATGCTGAAGAAAGCACTGGAAGTACTGGATAAACAGCAGAACCTGCTATAAATGTGGTAGTTCCTGAGTACGGCAACTGGTAACAACCAAACAATTGAACCCGTCAGATCAGGTTCACTTGAGATAGCGTGCCACAGCGCGATTATGATCAGTTAGATTTCTGGAAAACTGGTGGGTGCCATCCTGACGAGCGACAAAATAGAGGTAATCTGATTTAGCCGGATTTATCGCTGCAGTAACGGCGTCAATACCCGGGTTGCCAATCGGACCGGGAGGCAGACCTTTGTTGAGGTAGGTATTATATGGAGAGGTGCGCTGAATATCCTCTTTACTAACCTTCCCGGAGAATGCCCGGACTCCGTAAACCGCCGTCGGATCACTCTGTAGCGGCATACCAATCCGCAAGCGATTATGGAACACCGAAGAAATAAGCGGCTTTTCATCCGCAGAAACAGCCTCTTTTTCTATAATTGATGCCAACGTGACAATGTCATGCCGGGAAAACCGGTTCACTCCCTGTATGGCTGCATACGCCTTGTTGAACTGTCCTACCATCTGCTCAAGCAGTTGTTCTTCACCACTGCCACGAGAGAGATTATAGGTGGCCGGGTACAGATACCCTTCCGCAGTAACTTCATTCAGGCCAAGACGTGCCAACAATGCTTTGTCACGACATTTTTCAAGAAACGCCTCCTTTTTGAAATAGCCCTTCTGTTCCAGCAATTCAGCAGCCTGGTAGATGGAATAGCCCTCAGGCAGGGTAAATTTTCGATAGTCCACATCACCTGATACAATTTTTTTCAGGATTACATCGGGAGTCATATCATCACTGAAACGGTAATCCCCAGCTTTAAGATGGTGAGCCTCTCCCCGCAGTCTGGTCATAAGAATAAAATGCCACGAACTGTGTATGACTCCACCAGCTTTCAGATCTGAGGCGAGTTTGCGAATTCCGCTGCCTGGAGGAAATGAAATGTCGCAGGTTACCGCCCCTTTGCCGGGAGAAACAAAAAGGCAGGCGCAATACCAGAGGAGACACGAAACAAGAAAAAGGCGGACAGCATTCACGCAGATGTTTGTCGGGGATAAAACGGTAGTGAGCATGGCGGCATTATGGTAACTTTTTTGCGAGTAGTCAAGATGTGCTGAACCATGGCTGTCACTTCAAAAGGCTCATATTCAACCTCATTTGCGGTATAAATATGCTCATGATCTGTTATTATCATTTGATATCATTGAATTAATATGATCGGCATACTCTTTGCGTCATAGTCAAGAAAGTTCAAACAGCTCGACTAACCGGGTATCGAGCATGGAGGTTTACATGAAACACATTCTGATCATAATCCTGATATTGTTTCTTACCGTTCCATCACTGGCATTTTCTGCTGTTCTCAGTCCTGCCAGGGTACGTATGGTGGATGGAGACGTCATGTTTCGCACTCCTGACAGTGAAGAGTGGCTTCCTGCAGCGGCAAACACCCCTCTTGATGAAGGGGATGCACTATGGGCGCCCGCCGGCAGCAGGTCAGAAGTACAGCTTTCCGATGGCACCGTAGTTCGTATTGATGGCGGAACGCAACTTGACCTGATTGCCATTGAAGACAACTTCTCACATTTCCATCTGTCCAGCGGCAGACTCTATCTCAGGACTTCCCCGAACGCCCGGAAAAATTCTCTTCAGATTGACGCCGATGACACTACCATCATTCCGGATGCACGGACACGACTCCGCGTTGACATGTTGCCAAATAGTGAGGAAGATGTTGCCCTGTTCAAAGGTTCTGCGTATGTGGAAGGAAACGGTAGACGCACGAAGGTGCGCGCTGGAGAACTTATTGCACTTGAGGAGGGGCATAACGAAATTCTGCCGCTCAATTCTCCGGATAGCTGGGAAATCTGGAACAGCGAGCGTGATAGAAGTCAATCACGGGCGACCTCCGCCGATTCGAAACTCCCCGATGAATTGCAGTCTTACTCCGGGGAACTCGACTCACACGGAAGATGGGTAACTGTTCCGGAATATGGCATGGTCTGGCGGCCAACAGTCATATTGTCTGATGACTGGGCGCCGTACCGGAGCGGTCGCTGGGTCTGGAAAGGTGACGACTACGTCTGGATATCCTATGAAAGCTGGGGCTGGGCGCCTTATCATTACGGGCGTTGGGCAATTGTTGCCAATTTCGGATGGTGCTGGGTACCGCCTGTTCGCGGCGATATCTACTGGGGTCCAGGGTACGTTGGGTGGTACAGGACCGAAAACCACGTCGGCTGGACACCGCTTGCACCGGGAGAATACTTCTATGGCCGCAGGTATTACGGCCGCCATAGTGTTAATATTGCCGACACTCATGTCAACACCGTATCAGTCGAATATAAAAACCGCACTGCACACGGTGGCTTCAGCATCCTCCTGCAAAATGACTTTCTGAGAGGAAGAACTGTCTTTCAGGCCCCCTCTACCGCACCATCTGTTTCAGTAGCGGTTTCACTTGGAAGCCCCCGCATCAAACCAATCCGTGAAACACGTATACCGGTCATCAAACAGACCCCGCCAAGAGTGGCTCCTCCTGCAATCACCATACATCACGACAATCGCGAGCTGCGGGAACGTTTTCCACGTATAGCCCCGACTGCTGAAAAACAGCGCCAGGCTCAACCACCAACCGACTCGACAGTGCCGGCAACTCCGAATGCTGCGCCTAGGCCGACCGCACCAGGGCAGCCCCGGCAAAGCGGTGACGGCCAGACTCGCGCAGCACTGCCACAGGTCTCTACTAATCAGCCGGCTCGGCCAGAACAGCCCTCTGGAGCGGTCCAGAACAATAAACATTCACTGCCCCCTTCTCAACGGCAGGGTGAAGCTTCCAGACAGGATAAAATGCCGAGAGAGCGGGACCAGAGAAAAGTATGGAGAGTAACTGCCACTGATCAGGGGCAAGAAAAAAGAAGTAAAGATAAAGAAAATAAAGAGCGTAGAAGCAAAGAATAAAAGCAGGGCATCCAAAATTATCCGGATGCCCTGCTCAATTTCAGAAAATTACTGTATCGAAAGCATTTTGAGAAGGAGTAAATGACCTTCCGTAACCAGGCCGGTGCTCTTGGCCTGAAATTCATCATACGCAGTGGCGCCATTCCCCTCCCCTGCCACCCCCCGGTAGATAATAAACGGTACCGGGTCAGACGTATGGGTCATCAGCTTTACCGGTGTCGGATGATCGGGCATGCAGAGAACCGCATAGTTGTCAAATTTTTTGATCCCGTCCAGAACTGTACCGACCACATCCCGGTCAAAATCGGTAATTGCCTGGAGTTTATGCTGCATGATCCCCTCATGCGACGCCTCGTCCGGTGCTTCCACATGGACATAGACGAAATCATGATCTTCAAGTGCGGCAAGAGCAGCCTGCCCCTTGCCGAGATAATTTGTGTCGATATAGCCGGTAGCGCCTGCAACGTTGATAACATCAAGTCCGGCACAGATGCCGATTCCCTTGATCAGATCGACAGCAGAGATAACTGCGCCGCTCAGTCCGAATTTTTCCTGATACGTCTCAATTCGGGGCGTCTTGCCATGACCCCAGAGCCAGATAGAGTTTGCCGGCAGATGATCCTGTTCTTTGCGCCTCACGTTAACCGGGTGATTATGAAGCACCATCTGGGCATGATTCATGAGGTTATTAAGCATATCAGCACCGTCACCATGAGGAAGAGAATCAAGGATGGCTTTACCGGTAATATCATGGGGTGGAGTAGTACGCATGCCGTCCCTGCCGCCGCGCCAGACCATCAGGTGCCGATAGCCGACGCCCGGGTAAAACTCGACTTCAGTACTGCCCAGCTCATTTTGAAGCGTCTCAACCAACTCCCGCGCCTCTCCGGTTGAAATATGCCCGGCGGAAAAGTCCTGCATGTAGATCGAGCTTCCCTGAGGCTTCAGCGTGACAAGATTCATCCGGAAAGCGACATCGTCAGGGCCAAGGACGACCCCCATGCTGATAGCTTCAAGCGGCGAACGTCCGGTGTAGCAGGTACGGGGATCATAGCCGAACACGGAAAGATTTGCCACATCGCTTCCTGGTGGCAGCCCCGTCGGTACAGTATAAGCCAGCCCGCACTGTCCATTCTGCGCCATAAAATCCATATTAGGGGTTGCTGCATACTGAAGAGGCGATTTGTTGCCGAGTTCGTTATAGGCGATATCAGACATGCCGTCGCCGAGTAGAATAACTATCTTCATGGTGACCTTTCTTTTGTTTCAGTAATTACCAGACGTCTTTGACTCTCTCGTAAAACGTCGCTGTTAACAATATTTTTTTGCCCTCTAAAATCTGAATAATCTCTTCATTTTTGAATCGATTAAGCACCCGTGTAACCGTCTCACGAGTTACTGAGGCATAGTTGGCGATTTGCTGATGCGTCAGTGTCACATTAACAATCACTCCCCGATCGTCGTGCAGACCATATACTTCCTGCATGCGATTGAGTGTGGCCAGAATTCGTTGTTCAGCATTGTCAAAGCTGAGAATCTTTATCATCGCCCATGATTCGCGCAAATTGCTACACAACAGTTCTATGATTTTCTTCCGGACAATTTCATGGCCGAGAACATGCTGTTCGAAATCATTTTTTGAGAGGAGCCCGATAACAGAGTCTTCATGCGCTACAACTGTCGCAGGAGATGTCTTCCCGTCGAGAAGAGACATTTCTCCAAAAAAATCATTTTTTTTGTGAATGGTTAGTATGTGTTCTCTACCTTCAATACTTTGTTTGACGACTCTCACCTTGCCAACGTAGACAATGTACATATAGTTGGAGGTGTCTTCCTCCAACAGTACGATTTGATCCTTAACAAAATTTTTTTTGATAATTATGCGATCAAGTTGCTCAATCTCCTCACTTGAAAGATCAGAAAAAAGAGGGATATTCCTGAGTAACGTATCAAATTTTTTTCGACTGACTGTATTCGAGATCATGGCAGAGACCCTGATTAATAGAGTATTACGTACTAAAATTCAGCGATCATGAAAAAATATTTACCGTAAAGCGGACAGCGGATAGACGCGAAATTTGCTTAGATTTACACTAAATGTTCCATCAGCAAAGGGTGCATTGATATCCGGCTCTTCAAACTGAAGCGTAAATTTTTCATTCGCGACGGTTTTATATATAATTTCGAACGGAAATGCCACTCCTTTAACAGTGCTATATTTCCCATAGCTGACAAAGTCACCCTCTGCAGTTGTTTTTGAAATCAATAAACCATTTTCAAAGACAGCTTTTTCCTGGTGGCCATAGCTGTTGATTCTCTCAAAGGCAGTAGACCGCCGCACGACTTCTGGCGGATCAATATCAAAAAGCCACTGTATATTACGCCATCCACTTAAATTACCTTTATCGGGCAGATCCTTGTAAGAGCCGTTAAAAGCAATGCCATTTCCCGTGTCTACAATTGAAACCTGTTCACCATGGATGTAGACTTCCTGAAGTACTGAGCCAAAAGGTGAAATAATTACTGCGCGAAATTGATCCGGTTTACGAAACATCAGCACACCACTGCCGGATATACTCTGACCAGAGTTTATGTAGGAGATTGAGACATTACTGGAAAATGATTCCACAATAGCTCCATCGGTGTACGTTAATTCTGTTATCGGACGGGCACTCATACATCCGGAGAGCAAAGGGATCAGTAACAGCGGATAGAGCCTTGAACAAAGAGACTGTAACAATTCATTTTTTATATTTTTCATACAATTATAAGCCATCACATTACCTCTACTTCATACTGTCCAAATCCCAAAGAGGCACCCTTACCGGCGTTGAAGAAACTGCCAAGAAAAAGGAGAGCTGACATCGGTTCAACAAGACCGGAACATTCTGCGGAGCCGATCAGACCTGCCCTGTTCTTGCTTTTTGACCACTGCGGCTGACTATAGCGTATGTGGTCATCAAAAACAGCGACTTTTTGTGCGAGATGGGATAATTGCACAAAATCAAGGTTCAGCTCTCCGGAACCATAATATGCACTTAATGAGGAACAGCGCCTCATTTGTGATCGGAAAAAAACGGCAAAATCAAAGAGGTGAATGTTAGAGCCATAGCTCAATAAACGCAGCGGTGATCTCAAGAATATTCTGATAGAATCAGAATGAACAGAATTATGCAGCAGATGGTTGCCGGAAAGTACAATGACGCTATCAGAAAACGAAGTGCAGTGTGAAACGTCGTGTCTGACGCCCTGATAATCAAGGGTATACGCGTAAAGTGAATATTTATCTGAATTCAGAACGGAGCAGACTACCGTTTCAACCATTTTCAGAAGCGCACTGTAAAAATGGTCCACATAATTAACTGCAGTTCCAATCACGACCAAACCGACAGTCACATCATCAGTTGTTTTTTCGCTATCAATTTCATTAATGTATAAAGCAAACGGCAATGGCGGTTTTTGATGAAGGCGAACTATTTCAGGGTTTGCCGATAATTGTTGACTAAACACAATCCTGTACGGACATTCACCGAACTCGCGGCATGAATGACAATCATTATGTAACGATAGACATCCAGTTTTTTTGAAATATTCCGAAAAATTACGCAATTCTCTATAGAGCAGCGCAGTCAGTTGATTGTCACTATCCGTAATAACGCTACATTCGATGCGAACAAAATCCAGATCCACGGTGTACCATCTCCACAACAAAACAGGGCAGCCAAAAAGGCCGCCCCGTCAGTACAAAATCAGTGCACAGAAAAAAACTAGATCAAAGCCTTGATAAATTCTCTGTTCATCCTGGCGATGAACTTTACGTTTATCCCTTTCGGACAGGCAGCCATGCATTCATAATGATTGGTACAGTTGCCAAAACCGCATTCCGTCATAGTGTTGGTCATGTTCCTCACACGTGCAGCAGCTTCGCCTTTACCTTGCGGCAGAATTGCCAACTGGGAGACCTTGGCGCCGGTGAACAGCATGGCAGAACCATTCGGACACCCGGCGACACACGCACCGCACCCAACGCATTCAGCGGCATCCATCGCCTCATCAGCAACCGGTTTCGGAATCAGTATGGCATTACCATCAGCAACACCGCCAGTATGGCAGGATGTGTAGCCACCGGCTTGAATAATCTTGTCCAGAGCAGAACGATCTACGATCAAATCGCGAATGATCGGAAATGCGCGGGCTCTCCATGGCTCAATGTAGATAGTATCGCCATCCTTGAATTTACGCATATGCAACTGGCACACGGTCGTTCGTTCCTGCCCGCCATGCGGTGCCCCGTTAACAACCTGGGAACACATGCCACAGATACCTTCGCGGCAGTCATGGTCGAAAACAATGGGATCTTTTCCTGCGTGGATGAGATCTTCGTTGACGCAGTCAAGCATCTCGAGAAAAGAGTGGTGCTCGGTAATATTTTTTGCGGTATAGGTCTCAAATTTCCCTGCATCGCTGGCATTTTTCTGGCGCCACACGATCAGTGTTAAAGTCATGGTCTTGTGATCGCTCATTATTTGTAACTCCTTATGGCGAGATGTACATTGTCAAATTTCAGAGGTTCTTTGTGCAGTTCCGGCTCCTTGCCAACCCCTTTGTATTCCCAGGCGCCAACATAGCAGAAGTTCACATCATCACGCTGTGCCTCGCCTGCATCCTGATATTCTTCGCGGAAATGTCCACCGCACGACTCGTTACGGTGCAGGGCATCGCGGCAAAGAAGCTCACTGAACTCAATAAAGTCAGCAGTACGTCCGGCATTTTCAAGCTGCTGATTGAGCTCTGCACCACTGCCGGTAACCTTGACATTCTTCCAGAATTCTTCCCGCAGGGCAGGAATTTTCTTGAGGTTGGTCTCAAGTGATGTCTTGGTGCGGGCCATACCGCAATTTTCCCACATCAGGCCGCCGACTTCACGCATAAACTCGAAGACGGTCTTTTTACCGTTGATGCCAAGCATCTTTCTCTGCTCAGCCTTGACATCTTCTTCACACTGTTTAAACTCGGGATGATCAGTCTTGACCTGACCCGGTTTAACCGTAGCAAGGTAGCCGCCAATTGTGTACGGAATAACGAAATAACCATCTGCCAGACCCTGCATGAGGGCCGAAGCTCCCAAACGGTTAGCACCGTGTACAGAGAAATTGGCCTCGCCCAGAACGAACAGACCGGGAATATTGCTCATCAGGTTGTAATCGACCCAAAGCCCGCCCATGGAGTAGTGCGGTGCCGGATACATACGCATCGGACGCTTGTAGCCGTTCTCATCTGTGATTTTCTCATACATTTCAAAGAGGTTACCGTACCGTTCACGGATAGTATCCTCACCAAGACGTTTGATGGAATCGCCAAAGTCAAGATACACACCACGACCGCCGGGACCGACGCCTCGGCCATCATCACACTGCTCCTTCGCTGCACGGGAAGCGATATCACGCGGCGCCAGGTTGCCGTATGACGGGTACTTACGCTCGAGATAGTAATCACGGGCATCTTCGGGAATTTCATTCGGATGCTTGGCGCAATCTTCTTTTTTCTTGGGAACCCACACACGACCATCGTTGCGCAGCGATTCAGACATCAGAGTCAGTTTGGATTGGTAGTCCCCGGCTTGCGGAATACAGGTCGGGTGAATCTGGGTGTAGCAAGGGTTGGCAAAGTATGCGCCCTTTTTGTGGGCCTTCCAGTTAGCAGTTACGGAGCATCCCATCGCGTTTGTCGAGAGGTAGAATACGTTAACATAGCCGCCTGTTGCAAGACAGACAGCATCGGCAGCATAGCTTTCCATCTCGCCGGTTACCAGGTTGCGTACGGTGATACCGCGGGCAACACCGTCAACAACAACGAGGTCCAACATCTCGCGACGGTCATACATTTTGACAGAACCAAGCTTGATCTGACGGGAGAGTGCTGAATAGGCACCGAGCAGAAGCTGCTGACCGGTCTGACCACGGGCGAAGAAGGTACGGGAAACCTGAGCGCCGCCGAAGGAACGGTTATCAAGATATCCGGCATAATCGCGGCCAAAAGGAACGCCCTGCGCTACGCACTGGTCAATGATGTTGTTTGACACCTGGGCAAGACGCCATACGTCGGCCTCACGGGCGCGGAAATCGCCCCCTTTGATGGTGTCGTAGAAGAGACGATAGATCGAATCACCGTCATTCGGGTAGTTTTTGGCCGCATTGATGCCACCCTGTGCCGCGATGGAATGAGCACGGCGGGGGCTGTCCTGATAGCAGAACGCCTGTACATTGTAGCCGAGCTCACCAAGAGATGCAGCCGCTGCACCACCGGCAAGGCCGGTACCGACCACGATTACGCTGTATTTACGCTTATTTGCAGGATTGACCAGCTTCAGGTCGAAGCGGTGCTTGTCCCAGGTTTGTTCAATAGGTCCGGTTGGACATTTTCCATCAAGTATCACAATAACCCCCTTAACCTTTCAGAATGCCGGCAAAAATTGTCAGCGGGATGGTAACATAACCGAGAAAAAGACCGAGAGCGACGAGAGTGCCGAATTTAACGAGAAGTGGCTGACTCTTATCACAGCTCCAGCCCATGGTCTGAAAAAAACTTTGAATGCCGTGGGAAAGGTGCAGGAACAGCGTCACCATAGCACCGACATAAATGAAGGATACAAAGAAATTCTTGAATCCGGCGACGACCATGCCAAGAACATTCGGCACCATTTCATTGTGCAGAGGCACAAGGTTCTTCAAGGCAGCTGTTTCAGGATTCACCACCTGTAGTGTGAAGTGTGCCAGATGATACAGCAGGAAAAGGCCGAGAAGCGAGCCGGTCCAGATCATGTTTTCGCTGGCAAAAGTGGCTTTCTGGGTGGACTTGACCGCGTACTGCTGTGGGCGTCCGCCACGATTTTCGATGGTCAACTGGATACCGAACCAGATATGAACACAGACCATGGCCAGCAAGGCCAGACGGAAACCGATGATTATCGGCAGTGGCATACTGTGGAGGTGTTCGGCATAGGCGTTGATACCACCATTGAGCCATCCGAAGATGGAACTGTTACCGAGCAGATGTACGACAGCGAACAGAACCATAGCCTGGCCTGTGATCGCCATCAGGATCTTTCTGCCGATGGATGACGAGGTGAGTTGCATAGCATTCCTTCCTTTTTAGATAGTGGTATTCTTCACAAAGTGAGTGTTTTTGAAACGACAGGTAACCATTGAAGTGGTGTTCACGCTATGTTGGAGGACCACGCCAACAAAATCTGGAGACAACTTTCATTCGTAAACCTCCTTGAGAGTGTTATCTGGATACGTCGATCAGGGTGGTGGCGCACTCATATTCATTAATGATGTTACAGCCGCGGTGATACTAAACATCGTTATGCAAAAATGCAACTCTTTTGTGTATACAGATTGATTTTTAAACGACTGAATCAGTTGGTATGAAGCAGACACAAATTGCATTTTCTGACTCCTTCTGATAGTAACAGTCCAGAGACACAAACTTTCGTGCTGTTTTACAGGTCCGGGGTTTTGGAGATTCCATGAAATTCACACTTCTTAAAAATGACCCTAACTGTTCTGCTCGTCTCGGTATTGTCAGCACCGCACACGGAGATATTCAGACGCCGATTTTCATGCCGGTGGCCACCCATGGCGCCATGAAGCCGCTTACTCCGGCCCAGATCAAAGATACCGGCTCCCAGATTATCCTCTCAAACACGTACCACCTCCATCTCCAGCCGGGAGAAGGACTGGTCAAAAAGGCCGGCGGCCTGCACAAGTTCATGGCGTGGGATAAGCCGATCCTTACCGATTCAGGAGGATTCCAGGTATTTTCCCTGCCGAATAAACGCATCACTGAAGATGGTGTGTTTTTCAAACACGAAATCACCGGTGCCGAAATATATCTCGACCCGGCCACAGCGACCCGAATCCAGCAGGACCTCGGTGCCGACATCATCATGGCGTTTGATGAATGCATTCCCTACCCCTGCGATCGAGCGTATGCGGATAAATCGACCCGAAAGACCATCCGCTGGCTGAAAGAGTGTCAGAATGCCATGACCGACAACGGCCAGGCGCTTTTTGGCATCGTCCAGGGGAGCGTGTACGAGGATCTGCGGGAGATATGTGCAAAAGAGATGCGCAAACTTGATCTGCCGGGCTATGCAATCGGGGGGGTCAGCGTCGGCGAGGGGCTGGAGCTGCTGAAAAAAATAGTCGGCTTTACCACACCGCATCTCCCGGAAGATAAACCGCGCTATCTGATGGGTGTCGGTCTGCCGGAAGACATCCTGGAAAGTGTCGAGCGGGGCATCGATATGTTTGACTGCGTCATTCCGACCAGATATGCCAGAAGCGCCACTCTTTTTACCCGGCGCGGCAGAATCCGCCTGACCAATAAAAACTATAAACGGGACTTTTTCCCCATTGATCCCAGTTGCAGCTGCTATACCTGCCAAAACTTCAGTAGAGCCTATCTCCACCACCTCTTTGTCTCCAATGAAGTTTTGTCAGCGGTTCTTTCGGCTATTCATAATGTCCACTTCTATCTCGCGATGATGGCGGAAATACGTCATGCCATTGGCGAGGGGCGCTATCCTGAATATAAGGCACAGTTTTTAGCGGAGTATCAACGGGGATAATTTTTGCAGTTAAACCTTTTTTTAGCCTCACGATTACCCACGATTAAAACCAGGATCTTCTGTCTTAACGCTTTAAAATCGAGGCCTTTTCGTGAGGCTAAAACCTTTTTCAGCTGGCATTCTGTTACGGAGTTGCGTATGGGTAAAAAAATTCACACAATACCAAAGGTTGATACCGTACTGACTCTTCCCTCTCTAGTCGAACTGCTCGCAAAACATCCACGACCTACAGTGCTGACAGCGGTTCGGAATGTCCTCGCAACACTTAGAATTTTCTCCGTAAACGGCACATTGCATGAGTCAATTGATGAACTCCGGCTCTGCAGTTTGATAGAGATCGAACTGGAAAATATTGTTGCACCAAATCTTAGAGCCGTTGTAAACGGTACCGGTGTTGTCATTCATACCAATCTCGGGCGTTCGCTCCTGGCAAAATCTGCATGCCGGCAGATGCTGGAGGTTGCAGAACGCTATTCGAACCTTGAAATTGATATGGCAACAGGTGAGCGGGGGGAGCGCTACAGCCATGTCGAATCGCTCCTCTGTGAACTGACCGGCGCTGAAGCGGCAATTGTCGTAAACAACAATGCTGCCGCTGTGCTGCTGGCCCTTTCCGGACTGGCCGCCGGCAGAGAGGTCGTGGTTTCACGCGGCGAACTTGTCGAGATTGGCGGATCATTCAGAATACCTGATGTCATGAAGATGAGCGGCGGCATCCTGAAGGAGGTCGGCACCACCAATCGCACCCACCTGAAGGACTACCAACGGGCTATTTCTGCACAGACGGCCCTGCTTCTCAAGGTTCATACGAGCAACTTTTCGGTCGTCGGGTTTACGGCAGAAGTGTCCATAGAGCAGCTTGTCCGGTGCGGCAGAGGAGCGGGGATTCCGGTGATGGCCGACATTGGCAGCGGTTCTCTGCTGGATCTCTCCCGATATGGCATACCAGGTGAAACGCCGGTGCAGGAGTACATCAAGGCAGGCGTGGATATTGTGACCTGCAGCGGCGACAAGATGCTCGGCGGGCCACAGGCAGGTATCATCTTCGGCACGCGGGAGATGATTGCCCTGCTGAGAAAAGAGCAGCTTCTGAGAGCCCTCCGAATTGACAAATTGACTCTTGCAGCGCTCGAAGCAACGTTACGGCTGTATCGGGATGAACGGCAGGCGGTGGCCGAGATTCCTACGCTCCGCATGCTGACGGCACAACCCGGAGAGCTCAGGGCAAAAGCGACATCATTTCTCCGCCGGATTCGGCCCAAAATCCCTGCGTCAGTCACCCTCTCCGTCATAGCGGGCCATTCCCAGGTCGGCGGCGGTTCTCTGCCGCTCTTGGAACTCCCCACGTTTCTCATGGCAGTGGCGGTTGACGGGAGTACTCCCCAACAGATAGATGCGTCCTTCAGAGGAGGTAGAACTCCGGTACTCGGGAGAATTAACAAGGGCCGCTACCTGCTGGACCTCCGCACCCTTCAGGAAACCGATATTGCTGCCGTTGTCGAAGCCATGAAAGTCATCGGACAGTCGCATGCCCGGGAATTTTTATGACCGTTACACAACGCCCACCCTCTGCGGCAAAAAACCTCATCCTCGGCACCGCAGGTCATATTGATCACGGCAAAACCTCACTGGTTAAAATACTGACCGGAATTGATACTGATCGGCTTCCTGAAGAGAAGAAGCGGGGCATAACCATTGAGCTCGGCTTCGCCACGATGACCCTGTCGGGGAACATTCAGCTCGGCATTGTCGATGTCCCGGGGCACGAGCGCTTTGTTCGTGCCATGGTGGCCGGTGTTGGCGGCATGGATATGGTTATGCTGGTGATTGCCGCTGATGAGGGGGTTATGCCGCAAACCCGCGAGCACCTTGATATCTGCCGGCTGCTCGGGGTGAAACAGGGGCTTATCGCCCTGACGAAGAGTGATCTCGTTGATGGTGACTGGCTTGAACTGGTGACAGAGGAGGTTCGTGACTTTGTTGCCGGGAGCTTTCTGGAGGGGGCTCCCGTTGTTCCGGTTTCAGCACGCCGTGGTAGCGGAATCGAGCTGTTGCTGGAGGAATTGCGCACACTGTCCGGCACGGTTGACCAGAAAAGAGGTGACGGCGCTTTCCGTCTTCCGGTTGACCGGGCATTCACTGTTGCCGGATTCGGCACAATCGTCACCGGCACCCTGTTATCGGGACAGATCAGAGTTGGTGACGAAGTTGAGCTGTTTCCTACAGGGATATTGACAAAAATACGGGGCATCCAGGCTCACGGCTCCTCAGCTGAAGTCGGCCTGGCCGGCCAACGTCTCGCCCTCAATCTTCAGGGTGTTGACAATAATCAGACCAGGCGTGGCGATGTCGTAGCCCCGCGCGGGATTTATCAGACGACCAGAGTCGTAGACGTCGAAATTACCTGCCTGAAATCAGCACCACGGCCGCTAAAACATCGCTCTACGCTGCGACTGCACTCGGCGACCTACGAAGTTTCGGCTCAAGTTATGTTGCTCGGCAGAGAATCTCTTGAGCCGGGCAACAGCAGTTTTGCCCAGTTACGCCTCGCAACTCCGGTGCTGCTGTTAAACGGCGACCCTTTTGTGCTGCGCAGCTACTCACCTTCACAGACGGTCGGCGGAGGAACTATTCTGGACCCGGCGCCGCCACGCCGGCGTCGGCGGTCGGTCGAAGCAGTTGAGCTGCTCGAGTCGATGTCCCTGGGAGATACATCCAACATGGTTGAGCGCCTTGTTGCCGCGTCACTCCTCTCCGGTATCTCATTCCATGATCTGCTCTGGCGCACCGGTCTGTCGGCAAGACGTCTGGATGCGGCGCTTTCCCAGCCGCTCTCTGAAGGGAACGTCGTTCAAATAGTTCGCGACCCTCGTCTGTTCCTGTGCCGTGAAAGCTTTGTCATTCTGTGTGACATCTTGTTCAAAAGAGTTGTAACGTATCTGGCAGAAAATCCGATCAAGGGTGGCATCAGCAGAGAAGAACTCAAATCGCGCCTTCCGGCCCGGAGTGACGGGCGCTTCTTCAGCTACTGCCTGCAGTATCTGGAAAGTGAAAAAAAAGTTGAGTCAGACCGCGATCTGGTAAGGCTTCCGGGAAGAAAAGGGGGAGTTGTTGACAGCAATGCCGATATTCAGCAGAAATTGGAGGAGATGCTGGTCAACAGTGGAGCGGAACCGCCTACGGTAAAGGAGTTGTGCGAACTGCTCAGGCTTCCGGAAAAGCCGCTTCTTGACCACCTGACCCTGCTCACCCGTCAGGGGCGGGCCGTCAAGGTCAAGAGTGACCTGTTTTACGCCCCCGCTCCGTTGCAGAACATTTCTGAAATAATGCTCGAATATCTCCGGACCAAAGGCGAGATAACTCCTTCTGAGTTCAGAGAAATCACGGGGCTCTCCCGTAAATTCATGATCCCGGTTCTTGAATATTTTGATTCACTTAAAATGACGGTGCGAGTCGGGGACAAACGTTTGCTGCGGAGGCGCTGAGTAATTTCTCAGCTTCACGATTACTTCACGATATAAAACCAAGAAGTCCTTCTTGTTTAGATTCAAAATCGAGGCCTTTTCGTGAGGCTAAAACATTTTTTCAGCCTTTTCGTGAGGCTAATGCTATGCAACTTCATTCATGGCCCCGGCTCGATACCCCTGCAGATCGAGCGCAACATAGGTAAATCCGGCGGCCTTTACCAATCTGACCACTTCATCACGCACCACGCCCACCGCACGGGCAAATTCCTCTTCACCCAGCTCAATTCTGGCAACAGTCCCATGATAGCGCACCCGCAGGGTCCGGAAGCCGAGGCCCCGCAGTGATTCTTCAGCCAGTCCGACCTGTCCGACGCGCTCTGCAGTAATAGCGGTGCCGTAGGGAAATCTGCTGGAAAGACAGGCAAAAGCGGGCTTATCCCAGGTTGGTAACGCCATGGCACGGGAAAGATCGCGGATATCCTGCTTGGTAAAACCGGCCTCCTCAAGCGGACTGCGCACCTTAAGCTCTTCCGCCGCTTGCCGCCCCGGGCGATGGTCACCGGCATCATCGCTGTTGGTACCGTCCAGCACAAAACCAAGACCTTCACGGTCAGCGATCGCCCTCAATTTACCAAACAGCTCCTTTTTACAGTAATAGCAGCGGTTGCGCGGATTCTCACGAAATTCGGGGATATCCAGCTCCTCTGATTCGACAACCAGATGGCGGCCACCAATACGCTCGGCCAGTTCACAAGCCTCTTTCAATTCTCGCTCCGGATATGTCGACGAGGTTGCCGTGACTGCCAATGCACGCTGCCCCAATACGTCCACTGCAACAGCAAAAAGCAGTGTCGAATCTACACCGCCCGAAAAGCCGATGACGCAGCCCCCCATATTGGACAGGATTGAGCGGAGAGTTGTTGTTTTTTTATTTAAAGTAGTATTCATTTCAATTATTTTTTTCCCCAAGCTTATCAAACACCTTCATCAACTCAATCGGGAGCGGAAATACGATGGTGCTGTTTTTCTCAACAGCTATCTCAGTCAGCGTCTGTAGATAGCGCATCTGCATGGCAGCCGGATTCTGACTGAGGGTGTTGGCAGCTTCCAGGAGCTGCTGACTTGCCAGAAGCTCGCCTTCAGCGGCAATAACCTTGGCACGCTTTTCCCGTTCGGCTTCGGCCTGTTTCCCCATAGCTCGCTGGATCTGCTCGGGAAGATCCACACTCTTGAGTTCGACGGCGGAGACCTGAATACCCCACGGTTCGGTGGATGAATCGATAATCTCCCGAAGCCTCAGGCTCAGTTTTTCACGATCCGCCAGCAGTTCGTCCAGCGTCACTTCTCCGAGAATTGATCGCAACGTCGTCTGCGCAATCTGGCTCGTGGCGTAATGGTAATTCTCAACACCGAGGATCGCCTGTTTGGCGTCCATAACTTTAAAATAGACAACAGCGCTGACCTTCAGACTCACATTGTCACGAGTGATGATGTCCTGGCTCGGCACATCGAGCACCACAGTACGGAGGCTGATCCGTATGGCAGTCTGGAAGGGGCGGAAGACAAAGAGAAGGCCGGGCCCTTTGGGATCTTTATTGACCTTGCCAAGAGTAAACACCACCAAACGCTCATACTCGTTTACAACTTTGAGGCAGGTCGCGAGCCAGACGAATGCGACAAATACGAATGGAGCAAAGCTGAATATTGTGTTGTACAGTGCGTGCATAAGGTCTCCGGAGGTTCCTACTGATTTTTTTGCCACCCTAAATTGATTTTTTTGTCAAACCTACCACCTCAAGCCGCTTTACTTTGAGTATAGTTTGTGAGCATCTCTTTACGCAGCAACGCATTCAATCGACTTTGGTACCCTCTGCCACTCATTTTCAACCAGTGCAGTACATCAGAATCAAGCCGTATGGTTACGGTCTCTTTTACAGGACGGTAGAATTTACCGACCAAAAAACCGCTGAAGTCGGTAATTTCCGGAATGTCTGATGTATCAATATCTCTGTCAGATGTAGCGGCGAGTTTGTGCAAGGCAGTAAGCTGTTCTTCATTCAGTTTCGGAACGCCCTTCACTCTGACAATGTTTTCAGAAGATTCCTTTTTCATATTGTTTCCTTTCGCTTTGGGTAACTTCTCTGGCTGATATTATACGGACTATAATTTCACCAGATTCCTGATAGGTATGTGCAACAAAAAGCAATAACAGACAACCTTCCGAGCGCCCGATTGTTTGCCAGCGTCCTTCATCATCAATTTTACTTCCCGACAACGGGTCATTAAAAACTGTTGCAGCCGTCTCAAAATCGATGCCATGCTTTGCCTTATTAATTCGGTTCTTATTTTCATCCCATTCAAATATCACGATTGCATCCTATATTAAGTTTACTTTTTTGTAAATACAATCCTTATCTTCAACACGACCCCGTCAAAGTCCTTATTTTGTAGGTCGTGTGAGGTGGTTTTATGCCATCACAATTGAATTCTTGCAATAATTACAAAATAACAAGCATATTTAAGTATTTACAGCGCACTCAAACTGAGCGGCCCCGCAAATTTATTTGCAGGGCCGTTAAATTTGAAGCACTATTCTCCAAAAAAATTATCTGGGATTTAAAAATCCTTCAACCCCCTATACTTTAATTTTGCTTTCTCCAATTCCTGTTTCAGCGCTTCAGGTAGACTTGATTTAAGATCCTGAGATGTCAAACTCATTTTCTTGTCGAGATTACTGATTGAACTGCTGAATTCCACGAGAGAAGCAGGTTTTGTCTGTGTTAATGATTCGGAATTCAAATAGATTTTGTGAATTTCTTTCAATTTACTTTCAGCCTGAATAAATTTTTCAGGTGGGGCATTCACCAGCTTCAAATACTTGTCAATTTCCGTTCGCAACTTGGCGGCATTTGTTTCATCTTCTAAATTACTGTTTGGAGAAAAACTCCTCCCGGCAGCCGACGCTTTCTCCCATTCAGACTTTATTGATACGCCTTTTTTTAGGTTTAAGTCTACGCCGGTTTTGAGGCAATAGAGTGCTTTGACATAGTTTTCAGCATACATTTGCCCTGTCTTATAGGTTTTATAAGCAAACACTCCTCCGGCATATAGAATAATAGCCACAATAATGCCTAATGCGAGAACCCGATACCTCCGGGATAGCAGAATTGAATCGCTTGATGCTGCTCTGGTTGGGGAATAGCCATGGACAGCATCATGCGAGGTTCTCTTGAAAGATGGTTTAAATGATACATTAAGATCCTTAACAGTTGACCAAACTTTATTGAAGAATATCTTGCGAGATTCGCTACGAGCTTTATCCGGATCAATAGTGACAAAAAAGTCAGGAAATGCTTTACCACAAGAATGACAGTGTGCATGTTGGTCAAGCAGATTGCCACAGTGTGCGCAATTAATTTCAAACGAATTCCGTTTTGCCCTGCACGCACAAGATTCGCGAATGACATGTATCTGTTTGTGACAACTTGAACAGGTAATTACAAACATATGTTCCGGCATCTGAGCTAAATCAACTTCTGTTTTTTCTGTACACATTGGACATATGCACTGCATGACTCTATTGTGTACATCCAGATTTATGAGTGCTTCATCAACGGCAATACCCTCACTAGGCTTAAGTTGGTCAAAATTAAATTCCAACTCATTTAATGCTGAAGATGAATCATCTGTTTTTGGGGGTTCAAAATCAAAAGGAGATTTATCAAAAGTATTCATAAGTTATCTCACACCAACGTAACTGCCATTGTTCGATCGAGTAATATCATCTGCAGTGACGACGCTCGGGACAAAGGTAGTTGCTCCGTCTAGACCCATTGAATAAAGATCATAGTCTGTATTCAGAGAAACTCCAGCAATGTCTACTAGCTCATCATACCCACCTGTAATAATCTGATAAACATACGGACGCTTCCAAGGGTCCACTAGGCTTGCCATATTCACATCATTTAATGTTGCAGGCAGTGCATTTACTTCAAGTACATATGCCGTAATCGCTTTATCAATAGTACGAAGATCAGCAGCGCTCGCAACCGTTTTAGTAGATTTGATATATGTGTAAAAGGACGGAAGAGCAATTATTGCCAATGCCCCAAGAATAGCTACTACCAAAATAAGTTCAACTAAAGTGAAACCACAACTATCACTTACCGTCGATTGTCCAAAACATCTACCTAAACATCGACGTGACTTATGATATGCATTGTCAATAAATAAAGATAACTTTAGTGTATTATGCATGGAAGCAACCTTTGAAATAGCGAAGTTTTCTGGTTAGAAATGTACATATTTCAAGTTACAATAAGCATTTTTCATGCCGAATCTAGTGCGTATCATTCTTGTCTGTCTACCTGTATCATATTACATTTTTTACATCAAATTATAATTCACTATCAGAGAGGATACCTAACCTAAAGAACCATCAATACCCAATAAACGTTAACAATAATCCGATCTCTCTCTGGATCTACAGATGAGTAATGCCGATCTGTGATATTTTAAAGCTTATTATTCAGACTCTTAGCCAGTTTTACCGAATAATTGCGAAACAAATTATTTACTGGAAATAATATTGAGGTTTTACCAAACAATTTTCCCGCTTCTTTCCTGTCATTCTGAGCTAACAGAAATTGTCCTTTGCGGTACAATAGCATCGGATCTTTTGACAGTTCATACCATTTATCATAAGCATCTGAAATTCTGATCTTTAGACGTTTATATTCAGCTGCATCATTTTTTTCCAACAGCATTCGAGATGCAAGTTCAACAGATAATTCATAAACTTCTGGCACGTTTCCTTTTGTCTTTCCGTAAATTTTATCAAGTTCCTGTTCCGCTTCTACAAATCGGTTCTTCAACATCAGTAATTGAACATAAAAAAGTTCATAATTCGGGTTATATTTAATCGGTATTGTTTGCAGAGATTGCGCAATATGATACTGTTTTAGCGCTTCGTCATACAGTCCCTTTTCATAAAGAGCTGTCATATACAAACCACGTACCGGTTTGTAGGTCGGAGTTTTTTCAACTGAATCCTTGAAAAGAGTAAGATTTGTCTGCCAGACTTGATTTCGCTGAAATGTTGCAAAAGCCATAATAAAAATTAGCAAAGAGAGGCCGACAATACAGAATCTGCTTGTACGCAAAGAGATTCTGTCAAATCCTGCTGAGTCGGCATAGCACGCAAGGGCAAGAATCCAGAAAGGTGCAGCAGGGTACACATAGCGCTCGGCATACGATGTCCAGGCGATACTCTCAAAAGTAAGCGGCATAACCGGAACTATCATACAGAAACCCGCAATTATTAGAGTATCAGGCATTTGCCTTTTGACGATCAATACCACTACAATACAGAGCAGAAAGATGCCAAGCAGACTATAGAAAGGGCTTATATCACGGATAACAAAACTAAGCGGGAATGGATAGACGAATTTCTTGAAATAAAAACCTGCAGCACCAAAAAAAAGCGATAACGTGTGGTTCATATCAGCAAAAAGCAGATTGAATGTACGTAAAATATGTGGAGATTGTGTTGTGAATGCTACAGTTCGCACTCCCCATAATACTGCCCAAAGAGTTATGAAGGTACCTGACAATTGTACGAAAACCTTTTGTAAAGCCGTGCCGTTGTCTCGTCCTCTCACGCACCACTGGAGATAGAAAAAATACAATAACACAATTCCAACTGGCAGGTAATAGCTGTAGAACAGTAGTGCTGATACAAGCGACAGACTACATATGGAACAAAAAGCGATAATTTGTATTTTATTGAATTGCATAATTAATGTTTGATTTGAAACACTACTGCTTCTGGAATTTAAGATAAACACAACTGCAGGAATAAAAGCAATGGCAGTTTCCTTAGCCAAAACAGCCAGTACGAGTAATACTATAGAAGTTGTGAGATATAGGTACTTTTTGGAATTCTGAAAAAGGAGAATAGAATAAAGCGAAAATAGTATAAACATTACCGCAAGAAGGTCTGTTCTGCCGGAAATCCAGCTTATTGATTCCGTTGCTATTGGGTGAACCGCAAACACAAGGGCGGAAAAAAATGGGAGTTTGCTTGCTTTAGATATTTTCAGACTGGCGATCAAATAAATGAGAAAAGAGCTCGTTAAATGAAGAAGTATGTTTTCAAAATGCATTATTGTCGGGTCAAGATTCCAAAGCAAACGATCAGCTTGAAAACTAAAAGCGATCATAGGACGGAAATAAAGACCTGCGTGACTCTGCGGAAAAAGAGTGCCAATTAAATCAAAATACTCAACCTCAGACAAGCTCCTGAACATACTTCGATCATCAAGAAGACAAATCTCCGCAAAAAGAGTAGGGAAATATACCGTTACTACAATAAGAAGGATTATTACAATCGGTTGAAGGGCAAGAAGCATAACCATCTCATGAAATAAAAAAGGCTGACGAAGAGTCAGCCTTTTGGCTCTCAACTAATAAACGAGAAATTATTCCCAAGTACCGGTCAATCCAGTAGCACTGGCAGGATCTTCAGGTGCCCCAATAGTACCTGATTGTGTTGGTATTGCTTTCTTAAGAATTTTAGAAGGATCGCCGGTAACTCCGCTTCCGCCGACAGTACCATACTGATATGTACCACTTACATGAGCCGAAGTTGCCGCATAACTTGTAGCAGTTGATATTATTTTAATACCGACTTTTGAAGAGGGGGTAAATGTGCCGCCACCAATTGTTGTAGAGCCTTCAATAGTCGTAACAGCAAAAGCTGTTGATGCTGACAATAAACCCAAAAGAGTCGCAAAAATTAGATTCTTTTTCATTTTAAACTCCTTTCATAATTTAGTTAAGTACAGGATACGATTGTGAATCGGCAAAAGCTGATTCCATTTGTGTCTTCAAGTTACGAAGGTCACTGGTTGCTGCTGAGTTGTAAGCCTTTGCCCGGTAGGACGAAAACTGAGGAATGGCAATAGCTGCCAGAATGCCGATGATCGCAACAACAATCAAAAGCTCGATCAGGGTGAAACCTTTTCTGTTTCTCATTTTCTGTAACATTTTATGCTCCTTTCGTCTGTGTTCGCGGATATTGTCCGCGTGTAATAATTAATAAATCTTGTTCGATTAAGGAAGCAACTACCGTACCATATTTCTATTAAATCATATATTTTACATATTTTCGGATACTTACATCAGAAAAGCACCCTGCTACCGTGTTTAACTGTCTATAAAAGCGAATTAATGTCATCAGCACTACCATTTTTTGTCAGTCAATAGAATCGGATTTAAACTATTCTTTAAAATTGTAAAATATCGATTAATAATTCGGGTATTGGGAATAATCATAGTGATAAGCTTCAAGTGCTGTTTTAAAATTTCTTAAATCAGTTTGAGCCGCACTGTTATAGGCCTTAGTTCTATACAAAGTAAATTGCGGGATCGCAACAGCGGCCAAAATACCAATTATTGAAACGACAATAAGTAGTTCAATCAACGTAAATCCGCCTAAATTAACAATCTTTTTTTTCATGTTTAAATCTCCATATCTGGACGATTTAGCAATAAACACGCCAATGATCAAGTATATTTGTACCATGATAAACTGATTTACATTTCACAATTAGACAACTATATGCACCACATGTCAGTTACCTCTTAACGCAGAAACGCCCCGCATCCATTTCTGGTTGCGGGGCGTTTTGATTTATTCCCGGCGGCGACCTACTCTCCCACACAGCTACCCGTGCAGTACCATCGGCCCTGAGGGGCTTAACTTCCGTGTTC
>Ga0194059_1000249_pt1 | contig 26472 bp, 26 predicted proteins | sample SepL6211m_MetaG_FD_163426 | JGI IMG/M metagenome (GOLD analysis project Ga0194059, IMG submission 163426) | Anoxic zone freshwater microbial communities from boreal shield lake in IISD Experimental Lakes Area, Ontario, Canada - Sep2016-L626-11m | ecosystem: Environmental > Aquatic > Freshwater >... | reverse complement strand
CTCCTCGATTGAGAGCTGCCCATTGTGATGTTTGCGATACATATGCAGCTATCAGCAGTTACAGCAATCGTCAATTGTCCTGTTCGTGGCCAGTTTATCGGATTTCGATGGCTGAAACAAGCTGCGCGGCAATCGATTTGGCTTTCTCAGTAGTCCCTACTTTGGAAATCCTGGTTTTCTATCTAACAAATCGTGGCTTAAGATACGGTGCGAAGAGGAAAATATTGTCTTTGATGTTAAAGCATACTGTGGCAAGAAAGGTCGTATCGCATCTTTTAACTATATCCTGAGTCGACACTTTATTGGTAAAGAAATAAATTTTGCGGCCAAGATGGAATCCCTGCTTGTTAGGCTTGACTCTATTGCAGAGAGTTTGTCACGTACGGTCAACTCTGCAATAGTCCAGCTTAGGCTTTCATTTTTTTACTCCGCACTCAAGCCGTTGATATCTCTGCAGGAGGATCTGTATGACAATTTTCTTGGTTTAAGAACGCCTTATGTAAAACAAATTGATATCCTTCGAGAGTCTCTAGGCATGATGCCAATACCCAGTGAAATGATTTTTCTTTTAAATTTTGGGCCTAAACAATCTATACTTTTCAGCGCTTATGGTCTGCATATTATTAGCCAAGATTCGTTTCCTATCAGAACGAGATCAAGCGTGCTCAATGTGCCATGGAAAAATTTGGAGATGATAATGCTTGAGCCTGCTAAAACACCAAGCAAAACTGCCATTCTGCGAATCTCTGCTCCAGAATGCTCACGGTTCGACAAAATTTACCTAGACTGCAGCGCACTTCCTGATTCTCTTGCTGCAAGTAGCTTCGCCGAAAATATGAACAGACTTGTTGGCTTTATTCGTGAGATAAGCGGTAAATTGGGTCGGTTTTAATCCGGAAATATTTTATATTTTTTGTCAGATTGCCGTCTTTAGGCAACGGTTCAACTCTTGATTGGCGATAAGGTTTTCGACGATCTCCGTACTGACGCCAAATCGCTCGGCGACCTGCTCCAGCGCTGGCTCGGAATAGTCGCCACTGAGCTGCTCCAGGGCGCCCTCGGCAGGGCAAAGAAATTCAGCGGCGAAGGCCCTTTGGGTTTTCTGGCGTTCTGTGGGAATGTCGCTACTTACGTACCACGACTCAACCCTGGAGCCGGTGACTAGGGCATCACCGATGAAACGGGCAAGTTCAAACCGGCGCGATGATGGATAACGCTTCCGCAGATGGAGGTCGATTTGCCCGGTCGGCCCTGGCACAGCCACTGCGATGGGCTGGCCTTTGGGAGGCAGGGTTGATTCAAAGGCTTGTGTCGTCAAGCCAAAGAGATCGCAGAGCAGATCCGTTGGGATGGGTTCATTGCTCAGGTCCAGATGCTGGCGCAGGGCACGGGCCAGCTGCTGCGCTCGGCGCCAGGGCGTGCGCGATGGGCTCGGGGTCTGAATCGTGATGTCAAAGTGCTGCAACTTGGCCAATAGAGCTGGGCTCTCTAGCAGTTGTTGAAGATGTTGGAGGCCTGGAGCCTGAGTTTGTCCAGCACGACCGTAGACAGGAGCGATCTCATTGAAATTGTGGGGCCCCATGGTGGCTGCGAGCTGGCTCGCCTGCTCCAGCAGTGGTTCCGGCGCCTCATCGGGATCAAACCCCAGGCAGGCTTCCATTTGCCTGTAGTGGCTGGTGCCCCCATCTGTGCGCTCAGCCTGGACGTCTTGCCAGAGATCGAGCAGTTCGGTGTGGTTTCCATCCCAGGCCTCCAGCCGGCTGAGCACGGAGGCGATGAAGGCGTCGAGAGTCGATTCCACTTGCTCCCGTGGGATCGAAACCGGAACCGGCAGCGTGTTGAGGTAGCGAATCGACTGTCGGGGCGAACCAGCCGCGACCGAGGCTTGGAATTGGATGGTGCCACCCTCGTTGGCCATCACCAGGGCAGGCCAGATGGTGCCTGCATTGGCCGCAGGCCATTCATGGGCCAGGCGCCAATCTGCAGTGGGCCGCAACCGCTCGGGTGGTCTTGGTTCGTAGAGCAGCCGCCACCAGTTGGCCGCAAGCCAGAGGGCCAGCGGATAGGCCGAAACAAGCACCTCCTGACGGATGGTGCGGGAGAAGGTGTCTTCGTGTTCGGTGAGGTTGATGTCGCCCACCTGTAGGCGCAGTCGTCCGGTGGAGGCGAGCACCTCGGCAGCGCCTTGGCCAGCGGCTTCCCAGTTGGTGATGCTGAGCTGCAGATCGGTCATCGTTTGCCTCCCAAGCGCTGCAGCACCAGCTCAGCGAACGGGTCTTCTAGTTGCAAAGGGTACCCGTGATATGAACCTGTTTCAGGCTGCTCAAGCTGCGCTTCCAGGACACGACCGTCGCGAACAGCCCAGATATTCTGGGGCCAGCCGTTGACGCAACGCTCGCTGACCAGGCCGGCGGTCACACCGGAACGCAGCAGTTCCAAGGCTTCCTGCCTGTGAAAGACACCAACTTCGTCGCAAAGCATCTTTCCTATTCGGGCACCGCTGGGGGGCGTGAGACCGAAATCACCGGGATTGCGCTTGTGCTCCGGGTTCCCTCCATAGTTCAGCCGCTGGCCAAGCTGCTCAAGGCGAAGCGGGGGCCAGTGACGCAGATCGGCCAGCCGGCGTTTGGTGTTGTAACTGCCGTTGCGTCGCTTCATGGATGGTGACCTTCCCTAACAGCCTGGCGCCTTTGAGTTGCCATCGATGGGCAGGAAGCACCCTTCGATCCGGTCTCTAACAGCCATCGATCGGGCTGGAGGCAACCAATCTAATTGCCAATCCTGGAGTGGGTGAAGAGGCCGTTTCGACTTGAAATCGGACGGGATCGGCATGGCGTCCAGATGGGGATCGGGTTCCAATCAGGCCGGGCTTTTAGTCCAATCTGGCTGCAGGCATCTAAGGCCCCAGCGCACCAATGGGAACCACCACAACCCCATCCGGACGGCGGTAGCCATACCCCCTGCCGCAGAACACAGCTAGAAACGCGGGCGATCCGGAGCGAGAGCTGTCGATCTGGGCGGCGAAGCGTTTCAAGGTGGCGGCGGCCTGCTCCACCTGCCCCTCGCCCAGCTTGATCTCGATCGCGCCCCAACGCCCATCGCGCAGCTGCACGATCGCATCCACCTCCAGGCCGTAGTCGTCGCGGTAGTGGAACACCTCGCCATTGAGGCCCTGGCTGTACACGCGCAGGTCGCGGATCACCAGGGATTCGAACACCTGGCCGAACCACTTCAGATCCTGCAGCAGGCGCTCCGGAGCCGCTCCCACGGCCGCCAAGGCCAGCGATGGATCGACGAAGTAGCGCTTTGGGGCCTTGCGCAGCCTGGCCCGGGAGCGCAGATGCGGGGCCCAGGCCGGCTGATCTTCGATCACCATCAGCCGCTCCAGCGCCTGGAGATAGCCACCCACCGTGCGCTCGTCCAGGGCACCATCGGAGCCGCCGGTGTCGGCGGCCAGGGTGGAGAGCTTCGCCTCGGTGGCGCAGTGGCGCCCGAGTGCGCGCAATAGGGCGCCAACCCGGACGGGATCCAGGCGCCGATCACCCACCCGGCTGATGTCCACCTGGCGCACCTGCTCGAGGTAATCCCTGGCGGCACGGCCTGCGGCCTGCAGCGAGCGGCCCTGCTGGGCGGGCCAGCCCCCCCGGCCGATCAGCCCACTCAGATCCTGCAGGCTGAGGCCGGGATCCACCACGCTCGGCGCTGCACCGTCGAACAGCTCGCGCAGCGACACGGCCCCGCTCGACGTACCGGTTTCCACCAGGCTCATCGGCCGCATCCGCAGAAACGCGAAACGGCCGGCGCCGCTGTGGCGGCTGGCATCCTCCGCCGGTACGGCGGAACCGGTGAGCAGGAACTGGCCGGGCTGATCGGCCCCATCCACGGCCCGGCGCACCTGATTCCAGAGCTCAGGGGCCACCTGCCATTCATCCAGCAGGCGCGGCCTGGCTCCCAACAGCACCAGGGCCGGATCCACTGCCAGGGCATGGCGGGCGGCCTGGTCGATGTCGAGCAGCACCCGCGAGGCGGCCTGCTGGGAGGCCGTCATCGTCTTGCCGCAGGCCTTGGGACCTTCGATCACCACAGCACCGGCGGATCCCAGCAGCTCGCGCAACTCGGCATCCACGATCCGGGGGGTGTAGGCCGGCACTCTGGCTCACCGATGGGGGAAACACCGGTATCCTAATGCGGTAAAAGCAGAGCTTCTGGTGGTGTATTTGCGGGCTTTGTGATGGGGTGTTTGCGGCGGGGGGATGACTTCCGCTCCGTGGCGTGCCCAAGGCCGGCGGTTGGGGCTGAAGACATCAGGCATACGGCTTCGCTAGCGTGAGGCCATGAAGCCCTTCGCGTGGAGCCGTGAGAAGAATGCTCAGCTCATGGTGGTACGACAGCTGTCCTTTGAGGCTGTCGTCGCAGCGATTGAGTCCGGCGAACTACTGGACGTGCTGGAACATCCCAATCCCGAGCGCTATCCGGGACAACGCATCCTTGTGGTTCGGATCGCGGGGTATGTCCATTTGGTCCCGTATGTCGAAACAGACCAGCATCTGTTTCTGAAGACCATCATCCCAAGTCGCAAGGCCAATCAGCGATACCCCTAAGCCATACCTACCAGCCATCATCCCATCTAAACCAACTCCTCACTGTGATGACTGATCAACAACCCATGGAACCCCTTGATGCACTTGAGCAGGAATGGCTCAATGATTTCGAAGAAGGTCAACTCCGTAGTGCAGCCACGCCGGATCTTCTTGCCGAGCTGAGGCAGTCGGCCCGGGTAACAAAATCTGCGATCAACGAACAACAGCCAAGCCAGGCTGACCTAATTGAAGTGGATCGGGCCATTCAAGACCTGAAGGATTGCATAGCTAATAACTGGAAAGAAGTCGGCTCTTTGCTTCTTACGAGTTCGGAAATAATAAAGATCAAGCAGAATACGGTCTACTTGACTGCTCTTTTAAAGGATATTGTTCAAGATAAAGATCAAATCCTTGAGCTAGGCGATGAGCGTCGAATAAAATGATCATCTCAATTAATTAGGCGTCATTCGCTGTGGCTGGGAAGCCATATTGGCGGAGGCAAAAGTTGCTGTTCTGAAGTGATAGATAAAGCCTTATTCATCTTGGCCTAAATGGGTCGGGGTGCGGCCAGTAGGGAATTGCGTTTGGTCGAAAGAGCTAATTATCTGCCTTAATAGTATGGCTTCAGTTTGAAGTTCTTCCTCAGATTCGTCCAGATCCTCAAGAGTCCTGAGGCTGGCAAGAAGAGCATCAAGTTGGGTCGACGCCTCAGCGAATTGGCCGAGTTTGTGCAGCACACGCGCCAGATCCAGTCGATTGCGGTTGGTATAAAAATCGTCTGGGTCTTGATGTTCCATTCGATGATCAAGGCATTTCTGGGCATAGATCAGGGCTTCATCCAGCTTGCCGGCAGCCTCCAGCGTCTTCGCCAAACCACCAAGGGCACGGCCGTTTTGGAAATCACTGGGTGCCAAAGCCTGATGACGACCCTCTATTAGTTCACGGAATAAGGTTTCAGATTCCTCCAATTCACCATTTTCACGCAGAACGATGGCCAGCTGATTGATAGAATTCAATGTATCTAAATCACTGTCGCCATTCTGTTGTCGACACCAAGCCAATTCGCGTCGGCGCAGGGCGATGGCTTCGGCATGGCGTTTTTGGTTGGTAAGCGTTTCAGCAAGGTTGTAGATGGTGACTTGGGTATCGGAGTCCTTACAGCCCACTAATTGCTCGCGCGACTTAAGTTTGCGTAAATAGAGCACTTCAGCAGACTTGTAGTCGTCCTTTGCTAGATACAGACATGCCAAATTACCCACGATGGTAATGGTGTCGGGGTGCTCACGACCCAGTAACCGTTCCATTGCTTTCAGAGTACGTAGATAGAGCACTTCGGCCTGCTCGTAGTCGCCTTTCTCTCGATATAAGCTGGCCAAATTATTTGCTGTTGTTAGCGTAGACCTGTTTGCAAAACCCAGCAGTCTTTCCATTGCTTCAAAAGCGCGCATGTAATGCAATTCGGCCTTTTCGTAGTCGCCTTTGTCTTGATACAACTTTGCTAAATTATTTACTGTTTCGAGGGTAGATGGGTATTCTCGCCCCAGGACCCTCTCCATCGCTTCCAAGGCGCGCAGGTAGAGCAACTCTGCCTGCTCATAGTCGCCCTTGTCTGCATATAAAGTTGCCAAATTATTTAGTATGCTAAGAGAAGATGTGTGCTCACACCCTAACAGCCTCTCCGTCGCATCCAAAGCACGCAGGTAGTGCATTTCGGCCTGTTCAAAGTCGCCCGTAGTTTGATATAATGTTGCCAGATTTCCCACAGTAACAACGGCAAGGGGGTGCTCACGACCTAGCCGCCTCTCCATCGCATCCAAAGCACGCAGATAGAGCATTTTGGCCTGTTCGTCGTAGTCGCCCTTGGCTTGATACAAACGCGCCAATTCGACCAAGTTGACGAGGGTAGAGTGGTGCTCGCGACCTAGAAGCCGCTCTCTCGTTTCCAAAGTGCGCAATAAGAGATCTTCTGCTTGTCTGTAGTCACCCTTATCTAGATACAGACCCGCCAAGTTTGCCACGGTGGTGAGTGTAGAGGGGTGCTCACTTCCCACTAGCCGATCACTAGCTTCCAAAGCGCGTGTATAGAATAGCGTGGCCCGCTCGTAGTCTCCTTGATTATTATATAGTACTGCCAAATTATTGATAATAGTTATAGTGGTTGGGTTGTTAATGCCCAGCAGCCGTTCGCTCATTTCAAGACTGCTTAGGCACAGGTTTTCGGCAGCTTTGAAATTGCCCAATCTTCTATTGGCGTCTGCAAGCCTAAGTTGGCTTGTAAGCAATTCCTCTTCGTCCCATCCATCTGATCTTTCCTTAATTTTTATTGCGAGTGTGCGGAGACGGAGTAGTGGATCACGATAAAGGCCAGCCTTGTCCAGTAACGCCGCTAAGCTGTCGTAAATATCGATTAATTCTTCAGGTGTGTTCTGATTTTCTTCAATTTCTATTTGAACCTCTTCGGCTATTAGCTCATCGAGTTCGACATCACCCTCAACCCTGGCAACTTGCCAATAATTAAGCACTTCCTGATTGGTGCAATGTGATGCTACTATCATGAGAAAGTTGATATCTTTTAGCATTTCTCTTAGTTCTTCCAGTCGGCCAGCTTGCTGCATTTGCCAAGGCCATTCCTCTGATGTCCGCTCATCCCAACTCTTCCTTCCTTCAAACCAGTCGGCAAGCACGCTATGCGCTCCCTGCTGGTCAGCCTCGCCAGGCAGATAGCAGATCTCCACCGCGCGCCGCACAAACTCATGGCCAAACACCATCAGATCCCCATTCCTCCCAAACGCTTCCTCCAGCGCCAGATCCACCGGCGCCCACTCCACCGGCGCCAGGTCGGTGATCGCCAACAATTCGGTTTCACTCAACCCCGCTCGGCTGGCCCAGAGCGCCGTGAGCGCTTTGCGGGTGGCCTCGCCGTGGCCATCTTTCTCCAAACGCTCTAGCACCTTGCCGTAAAGCCCATCAATGGAATCAGCGGAGAGATAAAACCGCAACTGGTCGGCCAGCGTGTCGAACCCGGCGCATTGGCGCAGCTCCTCTAATAACACCTTCAGGAATAAAGGTGATCCCGCCAATGGGTGCGCCAAAATCTTCTGCTGCAGGCCACTCTCCAGCTGTTTGGTGTAACGGCCCAGATAGCGTTCCATCAGCAGCTGCTGTTCACTTTCGCCCAGCGGCCCGATCTTTTGGGTGAGGTACTCACGCTCACGCAGGATTGAGCGGGCCGGGCAGTCCAGCGCACTCGCGACGATGTGGATTCCGGGCGGAAGTGTGGTGGGAATCCAGGGCAGGGCTTGCTGGTCGTCCTCCGCCAGGCGGTCCAGGCCATCGAGCACCAGGATCCAGCGGCACTTCTGCTGCTGGCACAAGGCGCTGAGCAGGGCGAACACCTCACCCACCTTGAACACCAGCTCCCACCAATCCTGCGGCACCTTCAGCGGTTCGCTGATCGGCTGCTCCTGGATCAGCAACTGGGAGGCCGTATCAATCAAGCGGCCCAGCAACGGCCGTACCGCACTGGCGTCGTTGGTGCAGCCCAGGTGGTGGGCATGCACCAGATCCTGCGGATGGCTCCGCTGATGCGCCTCCAGCCAATTGGCGATCAGGGCGCTCTTGCCCGCTCCCGATTCACCCGTGATCAGGATCCTTTGTTCACCGGCTGCAATCCAGCCCTCCAGCTGCTTGATCGACGCTTCACCCCCCAGGTACAGCCCTGTGCGGGAGCGCCGGTAGTCGATGTGGCGCTGCCCTTCCCGCTGCAGCGCATCGGGCTGCTCCTGCTCTGGATATTCACACTCGATCACCGCCCACAGATCCGCCTCGATCCGCTCAGCGATTGCCTGGGGATTCGCCAGGCCTTTCTCGACCGGAAAGCCACTGGCACGGATCTGCTCCTTGAGCGCATGCAGCCGTTGCTGTTCGGCAGGGTTGTCTGCCACCCAGCCCGCTTCCTGCTGCGCCTGCGTATAGGCCGGGTCGCGCAGATAGAACAACGCATGGCCCGCCATCTCCGGATTGCGCAGCACCCCATGCAGGATCTCCAGCTCCGTTACGCTGGCGCCGCCCATCCGCTCCATTAGCCAGGGCTGGCGTTCCAGCAACGCTGGCTTATAGAAATCCGCCGGTGGCACCCAGCCGTAGCGCTCTCCCAGCAGGCTGATGAAATAGGGCCGGCAGTTGTCGATCTCTGCCAGGCACAGCGGCAGGGTTTCGCCTCGTTCGGTTTGCTCGGCTGTCACGCCCCAGCGCAGATCCACATCCACGATGTCCACGCCCCGTGATTTCGCCCGCCTTCGCAGGCTGGGGAACACCTGCTTCACTAGCAGGCTCCTCTCCTCCTGGAAGTCCACAAAGGTGGAGGAGAGAAACACCCTGATCACCTTGCTGCTTGGGGTAGCCATCGCGGGGGGGTGTGGGCCGACAAAGGCTACGGGAACCCACGCTTCACGCGTCGTCCAGCGGCCCCTCCACCTCAGGAATCAGAGCATGCGGAGGGCATACAGAGCTGGATCCAGTTGCTCCAGAGGAATCACGGACCCCTGGTAGCCGGCGCAGCCGATCAGCGTATGGGCGCGTGTTTGCACGCCGGGGGTAGGGGGCCGGAGCCGCAGGCCATCGGCCTCAAAGGTGTGCTCCAGACGATCCCCCGGCTGAAGCCCCATCAGCTCTCTCAGCCGGACGGGAATCCCCAACAGCCCCAGGAGGAGAGCGTCCACAGCACACCCGCAAACAAGGATTTCATCAGGGTAAGCCAGTTGGTGGTATCGGGTGTGCCCCCGTCATTCGCACAGGTGATCTCACGCAACAGGGTGGCTCCCCCAGGCTGTCGTTCAACAATCCCACCCCTGAAATGAGCGCCACCTGCCTCGACGCCATCCTCGCCACCGCGACCCCCTTCGATGACCTCTTCGACATCGAAGCCCTGCGGCAGGACATCCGGATTGAAGCCCTGCCGATCTGGACCCAGTGCGGCCGCCGCCTCGATCTGCAGGCCCGCTCCCTCGGCTGGCAGGTGCTGAGCCTGTGCGCCGTCATCGATGATGCCCAGGCCACCTGGGCGGGCTGGGATGATGGCGCCTGGGAGAACGGTTTCGAGCAGCACTGAGCTGCCCTGAGCCTCCATGAGACCCCCCATGGTCACGCCACCCCTGAGCTGTCACCTGCTGATCGGCCCGCCCGCCAGTGGCAAGAGCACCCTGGCGGCGGTGCTGGCGGAGCGCACCGGAGCCATCGTGCTGTCCACTGATGCGATCCGGGCCGAGCTTTACGGCGATGCGGCGGTTCAGGGCTCCTGGAGCGAGATCGAAACCTTGTTTCACCAACGGCTGAAGGATGCCGTGGCAGCAGGCCAGCCGGTGATCCTCGATGGCACCCACTGCCAGCGACCCTGGCGGCTGGCCATCCTTCAGTCCCTGGAGCTGCCGGCGCCGGTGCAGTGGATCGGCTGGTGGCTCACCACCCCACTGGAGCAATGCCTGGCCTGGAACCGGCAACGGGATCGCCAGGTGGAGGAGGAGGTGATCAGGCGCCAATTCGCCCACCTGTTGGACCGCAGCAAGATCAGAACGTCGAGGCTGGTGCTCAAGGAGGACCAGGATCCAGCCTTTCCCGTTGGGCCTGAGGGTCAACCGAACAGCTTTATCGACCGCCAGCGCAGCCACTTCCGGGAAGAGGGTTTTGCCTCGGTCGTGGCAATCGATCCCACCTCGCTCAGCGGGTCTCTGCCCGATCAGATCGATGGCGTTGTGGCGGGCCTGGATCGTGCGATCCAGATGGCTGGTAGTCGAAAGTCGAAGGTTGTCTTGCATCGCTACTCGCGACTTCTCGATCTTGAGCGCCTGATCTTCCTGATCCGCCTGCTGCTGGAGTTTCCAGGAGTTGAGCTCGCTGATCCCGCAGTGGAGCAGGAGCTTCGAGCCAGCTTTATGTTTGAGCCTCGCGCCCCCCTGCCGGATGACGAAGAACTCAGCTTCGCCTCCAGAGCTGCCTATGCCCTGCACCATCGCCATGGACCTTGCTACGGAGATGTGCACGCAATTGAATTAGATCTCGAGTGGCTTCTGGAGCAAAAGTTCGTATCGCTCGCCGATCTTCCGGTGAGCGGCCCGGTGATTCCCGGTCCAGCCGATGAACGTGTCCAACGGATGAAAGCGGTGGGTGCCGGTTTCCCTGCCGCCGCCGACGAAGCTGTGTTTCAACGCCAGTTCGGCCTGCTGCGCCATCTGATCCAGAACCCGTTTGACCACCCGACGGGCCGCTCCGGATCTGATCAGGACCAGTTCAACTCCTTAGGCAACGAGACCATGAAGTCGCTCGAGGAAGTGGTGCGGGAAGCTCGCAAACCCAACGAGGCGGGTCAGAAGATAGAGGCAGTGACTATCAGCAAGAATCAGGGCTCATCGCGAGCGGCCATTCCATCTCTCCGCGCTTTTCTGCTGATGAGAATGGGGCAGCTTAACGTTGCCGACTACGGCAGCCTCAGGCGGGGCTATTCAGCTTGGGATTTCCAACCCGAAGCACCTCAACTGCGCACATTGGACAAGGACATCGAGCTGCTGATCAAGGGATACGGCTTCACAACCATCAATCACAGAGACCATGCCCCAATCTGAACGCCCTAAACCAGAAAAAGCTGACGCACTGAAGGGGTTTGGGCTCGGCGCCGCCATCCTCACCGTAACCCAGCTGAAGCAAGTCTATTCACTGCTTGCCAAGGTGGTCGGTAGCCTCAATGATCCCACCCAGGACGTCCTGCAGAAGGAACTGAAAGAGCGGCTGCAGAAAGCGGACATTGATGTTGATCAACACGTTCCGATTCGTGGCTTTGCGAACCGATCAATCCTTGATGCAAGGCATGCTGACCCCGAGACACTGGCCTATAAAGACCAGCTGGACAAAGTGGCCGCAAGCATCAGTGAATCCAAGGTCGTTCGACTGAAGGTTTGGCAGAATGGGGAATGGGTGGAGCAGGCTGTATGGCCCCTTCAGATCCTGTTTCATAACATCGCCTGGTATCTCGCTCATCAGCAGGCCAATGACCTCCGTGGCGTGATCACGGTCACCCGCCTGGATCGTCTCAAGCTCACCGCCCTGCTTTCCAATCGACGTAGCCTGAAAGAGATGCTGGCGGCCCAAAGTCGCCTACACCTGCTCTGTAAGCGCTGTGGCGGCATTCTGCTTTCCAGGAATGGGGAAATGCAAGAAGATATCCTTGGGCTCAGCTTTGGCGATGGGGCCAAAACAAGTGAACTGCTGGAAACACTGAATCAAAAGCAACTTAAGGCGTTAATCAGCAAAGGAAGCATGACACTCGTGCGCTTCCGATGCACCCCGGAGGTGTTCGCCTTCATGCGCGAAGGCTTCAACCGCTATCCCCCTGAGCAGATGCATCTCTCAGGACCACGTCCCGGAGACACCTGGAAGTTGCCTGACATCGGCATCGAGCAGCTGCAGCCCTGCCTGGACGAGAACGAGCCCCGTCCGTACCCGGTGGAGTTCATCCTGCCGAGTTGGACCATTGGCACGAATGACTTCAAGGGCTGGTTGTTCGGCTTCGGCAGTCGGATCGTGATCGAGGCGCCCGAACTCCTCAGGAAGGAGCACATGGATTTTGGCGCCGGAATTGCCGGTCTCTACCCCGCTTCTGCCACGGAAGACAGCGGCGACGCGGGCTAAGACAGCGTCATTCGCATTCCTTGGCCTCTAGCCGCCATCAATGCCGCGAAGCTGTCTTCATCACCACGGAGCCCCCATGAGCACCCCCAGCAATTCTGGTTTCTCCAACCCCGCCGGTGTCGGCAGCGAGGCTGATGTACAGCCTCTCAGCGGGCGCTACCGCTTTTGCGCCGGCCGGCCCGTGGATCCCAGCGAGGGTCTGCACCCCGAGCTCGCCGACACCGCCCAGGCCGTGCCCCTGGCCGCCGGCATTCCCAACTCCCCCCAGGAACTAATCGCCATGCAATCCAACGACAACGCTCCCGATAACGAGCGCGCCGATCGGCCCCAAAAACCCGAGAAGCAGAAGAGCGCCAAGGTGAACGAGGTGCTCGAACTGATCTCCAAGCTGGACACCTCCAGCCTGGAAGACCAGCAGATTGCCCTTTCGCTGGTGCGCGGGCTCGAAAACTTCCACGACGGTGTCGTGGAGGACATGCGCGAAGACAACGACGCCAAGCACAGCCAGATCATCGCTTGGTCGATCGATGCCGATCGGCTGATGCGCAGCCGGATGCTGCTCGAATCGATCGATCTGGACTGACCCAGCCATGGCTCTTTACAAGGCTGATGTCTGGCTGGGCAGCAACTCCGGCCGCCAGACCGTGAGCGTGTCCGCCAACACCATCGCCGGCGCGAAAGAGCAGATCCGCACGATCTACAACGTGAGCGATACCGCCATCTGGAACCTGCGGGAGGCCCCCCGCGAGCGTGCAGGCGGTGGGGTCAGCGACGATGGAGAAGCATCCCTCTGGGGTGGAGCCATCTTGGTGGGTCTAATGATCGTGGCCTGGGTGGTGGCCAGCTTCACCCCCCAGGTGTTCGGCGCGGTGGGCGGCAGCACCACTTGGTGGCTGTTGTGCCGCCTGCAGGGCAAGAGCTTCGATGATCTGCTCCTGCCCCCCAACCGTCGCGCCTTGCTGATCACCATGGCGCTCACCACCGCGGTCGGCGTTGCTGCCTCCTTGGCGGGCCGGCAGGTACAGCTGGATCACTTCCGTGATGCACTCCCGGCGGCTCAGCAGGGGAGACCGTCGGCGCGGGACGATCGGCCCCAGGTCCCCCAGGTCCCCCAGGGCCCACGGACCAAGGCTGCTGCAAAGGAGGAATGAGATCCCCAGGGGGGACCTTGCGCAGGCGATGGCGCAGGGCCTTCGTCATCCTTATGGCTGGGGTATTTTTTGCCCTGTTCTTCTGATCTGGACAGGAGCGCCTCAACTGATGTAGTCGAGTGATGTAGTCGAGGAAGCATTCTCTATCCCCCCTTTCCTTCTGACAAGCTTGAGAACCCCACCGATGGGTTGCGCGTGTCTAAACCGACCCCCAAGACCCCTGGCCACGACCTGCATTTGCGCCTGCCGGCCGGCCACTGGCAGGCCCTGGAGGCCCACTGCGCCCGCACCGGCGACAGCATGGCCCATGTGGTGCGGGCGGCCCTGGCGGACCATCTCGACCTGGACCACCACACCCTCTGGCAAATCTCCACCTCCACCGCGGTGGTGGAAGGGGTGTCCGATGGTTGTATGCGGGTGGGGGATCTGCGCCAGCACGGCGATTTCGGGCTGGGCACCTTCGACCATCTCGATGGCGAAGGCATTTTGTTGGACGATCAATGCTGGCAGGCCCGCGCCGATGGCAGCCTCAGTTTGGCCCCCGATGACGAGCTCACCCCCTTCTTTGTGGTGGCCCACTTTCAGGCCGATGAAGTCCACCACTGGAGCGACATCCAGGGCTGTGGGGACCTCCGTGACCGCCTCGACCAACTGCGGTCCGGTAACAACCTTTTTATGGCCTTTCGCCTTCGCGGTGTGTTTCAGCGCTTGGATGTGCGCTCCGTCAGCGCCGTGGAATCGGGGGTGAATTTTGTGCAGGTGGCTCAGGACCAAACCGTATTTCCACTCCAGGAGGTGAGCGGCACGATGGTGGGCTTCTGGACGCCCAGCTATGCCAGCAGTATCAATGTGCCTGGCTACCACTTCCATTTCGTCAGTGATGATCGCCGCCATGGCGGCCATGTTTTGGAACACGGCGACCTGCAGGCCCAGCAGCTCACGGTGGAGGTGCAACGGGAATCCGACCTGCGTTTGGTGCTGCCCCAGACCAAGGCCTTTCTGGAGGCCGACCTGAGCCGTGATCCGACCCAGGCCCTGGAGATCGCGGAGTAGCCCCCCAATGCCGAGTGGCGCAAGAACAACTTGCAGGAGCAGGCATGGGGATCGCAGCCAGCACCTTCGCTGTCGCTTTGCTGCTGATCCCGGACCATCCTCACCACAATGGAATCTTGATGATTCCCAGGTGCGACCCACCGCATCCCCCCGGCGATCGGCCCCCACGGCTCACCGCGACCAGCTCTCCCCAGCAACGATGGCCAAGTTCCTTCTCTACGACGGCCTGCTGACCACCACGCCGGACCAACAAGGGGCGCTGGCCTATGCCACCACCAATCCCACCACCACGCGCCAAAGCCTGGGCGCGGAAACCACCGCGACTGGGGAAAGCATTCGCTACACCAGGCTGGAAACCCCGTACGCCACCACTGCAACCACGGCCCGTTCTGGCTACAGCAACTACCAGGCCTTATCCGCCACTCTGGTCAAGAACACGTTCCCGGTGCTGAACCGAAGCCAGGGCTTCAACCTCAGCTTCCGGCTGCGGATCAACGCCGAAAGTCACAGCAGTGATGTCAATGGCGATGGCCTAATCGACCGCGCCGGCTATTCCGTGACCCTGCTCGGCAGCGACAGGCAGGGTATTGAGTTGGGCTTTTGGAATAACGAGATCTGGGCCCAGCAGGATGGCACCAGACTCTTCTGCCACAGTCCAACGGAACGGGCCCTGCAGGCGACGACCCCATGGGTTGGTTACGACCTGCTGGTGGTGGGCGATAAGTACTACTTGTCTGCCAATTCGAGTGTGATTTTGCAGGGTACAATCAAAAATTATGGGGCCTTCAACCACGTTTTGGCCGGCCTGCCCTACGACCCCTATGAGCAAGCCAATTTCCTGTTTCTAGGCGACAACACCAGCAGCGCCGGTTCATCCAGCGATCTGGCCAGCCTGGCCATCAACCCAGCCGATCTGAAAAGCACCGGTAACGACAATGTGGCGGCCGGAATGGGTGAGGATGTGATTAACGGCGGCGATGGCAACGACAGTCTTCATGGCGGTGATGGCGGCGACGTGTTGATCGGTGCCGCTGGAGCCGACAGCCTGAATGGGGGCCGAGGATCCGACCGCCTCTTCGGTCAGGCTGGGGCCGACCGGTTTGTCTTCGACTCCGGGGCCATCTTCACGACCGATGCCTTCGGCATCGACACCATCATGGACTTCGTCACCGGTGAGGGGGATCGCATCGTGCTCGACAAGACCAGTTTCACGGCGTTGGCCAGCGCGGCGGGCAATGTCTTGTCAGTCCCGGGTGACTTCAGCACCGTGACCTCATCCGCCCTCGCGGCAACCAGTGCGGCCCGGATCTGCTACGACATCAACACCGCAGGTCTCTATTACAACCAGAACGGCAGTGCGGCTGGATTCGGCGGCGGTGGCCTGTTTGCCACTCTGCTGGGCCAACCGTCCCTGAGTGCCGCCGACTTCATGATTCAGCTCTGAGCCACCCCAAGGCGGGGCGGGCGTGCCACCCAGAGCCGATCGAGGCCTGCCAGCATCGTGGTCCCCACCCTTTTCTGCGATGCCTGCCGACGATTCGATCTGGCGCCGCAGCTGGTACCCGGTGGCCTTTCTCAAGGATCTGCCCCGGGACCGTCCCACCGCCTTCACCCTGCTGGACGAAGACCTGGTGCTCTGGCACGACGGCCAGGCCGGGCGCTGGCGAGCCTTCGCCGATGTCTGCCCCCATCGGCTCGTGCCCCTCTCCCAGGGGCGCCTCAATGACAAGGGCGAGCTGGAGTGCCCCTACCACGGCTGGTGCTTTGACGGGGAGGGGCGCTGTACCACCATCCCCCAGGCCGACCCCGGCGCCAGCATCGACACCCTGCGCAGCCGTTGCCGCCACTACGCCAGCGCCGAGGCCCAGGGGCTGTTGTTTGTGTTCAGCGGTGATCCGGCCGAAGCCGACGCCGTGCCCCTGCCCCTGGTGCCGGTGCTGCAGGAGAACCCGGCCGCCTGGACCGTGCAGGACTCCTTCCGCGATCTGCCCTACGACGCCCTCACCCTGCTGGAGAACGTGCTCGATGTGAGCCACGTGCCCTTCACCCACCACGCCACCGTCGGCAAGCGGGAGACGGCCGGTCCGGTGGACCTGGAGCTGACCGGCAGTGATGCGGAGGGTTTCAGCGGACTGTGGCAGGAAGGGCCCCGCCGCGGCAGCCTCGGCAGCCAGACCACTGTGTTCACGGGCCCCGGCCTGATGATCCACGACCTCAGCACCAAAAAGGGCCCCCGCTTCCAGACGGTGGTCTATGCCACCCCGATCCGCCGTGGGGCCTGCCGGCTGTTCGTGCGGCTGCCCTTTTTCTTCGGCTCCCCCTGGCCCGGTCGCTTGCTGAACCTGCGGCCCGAGTGGCTGCAACACCTCGGCAACCACGTGGTGCTCGAAGACGACCAGCTGTTCCTGCATTGGCAGGAGCGGGTGCTGGAGGAGCGGGGCGGTGGCACCGCCCTGGCCAAGGCCTGCTACCTGGCTACCCGCTCCGATCTCTACGTCCGCGCCCTGCACGACTGGGTGGAGCGGGTGGGCGGCGGTCCGTTCCCCCAGGCGCCCCTGCCGGAGCGGTTGGGGGAACAGCCCCTGCTGGAGCGGTTTGAAAGCCACACCCGCCACTGCCGCAGCTGCCGCAGTGCCGATCGGCGCCTGGCGCTGCTGCGGCCTGGTGCGGTGGTGGCGGCGGCCCTGGCCCTGGTGGCCGCCGCTTGGTGGGGGCCCACGCTTGCCGGGGCCGCCTGTCTGGCTTTGGCCTTGGGGGCCGCCGGCGGCTGGTTCCAGGCCGGTCGTTGGCGCCAGGCCCTGCGCGCTGGCTCACCCTTGCCGCCCCGCAACCGGAGCTAGGGGGCGGCTTAACACCAGGCCCTCAGGCCCAGAACAACAAACGGGTGGCGATTTCGACCACGACCAGGCCGATCAGGGCCATGGCGGCCAGTAGGGAGTTGGGCTGGAACATGCTTCGGGTCTCTGCTTGGCCGAACCCTAAAGGAAATCTTAAGATCTGGCCACGGGCTGGCGCCAATCTCCCCAGATCGCCATATCACGCAACATCGCGCAACGCTCCCCCGATCGCGATGGGCCGGTGGCGAGACCTGGCAGCTTAATAACCCGAGTCAGCCACGCAGATCCCTTGGCAGGACAGGCCGTTGCTGGCGGTGCGACCGCAATGGCCGCAAAGTACGGGCTCCACCGTGGGGGCTGCTGGTGCCCCTGCTGCTGTCCCTTCCCCAGCGGTGGCGGAGCCCGGCCCGTGGGGATGGCGGGCGGCGGCTCTCGCGTCTGGGGGCTCCTGCGGCAGGGTCAAGGCGGCGGGCCCGGCGATCAGTCCGATCATGGCTCCCAGTGCCCTGTTGCTGTGCCCATGGTTTCCGCCCCTGTATCGCCCCCGATCGGTGTGGGCACATGGGCCTGGGGCAACCAGCTGCTCTGGGGCTACGACCCGGCCCAGGATGGGACCCTGCGTCAGTGCTTCCAACGGGCCGTGGCCCTGGGGCTGCATTTTTTTGATACGGCCGATTCCTATGGCACCGGTCGCTTCAACGGTCGCAGCGAGACCCTGCTCGGCCAGTTCTGCTCGGAGCTGGCTCCGGCCGATCGCCAGGCCCTCACGGTGGCCACCAAGCTGGCCCCCTTCCCCTGGCGCCTGGGCCGCCAGGGGTTTCGCTCCGGCTTCGACGCCTCCCGCCGGCGCCTCCAGGGCCACCTTGATCTGGTGCAACTGCACTGGAGCACGGCCCGTTATGCCCCCTGGCAGGAGGGGCCCCTGCTGGATGGGTTGCTGGATCGGCAGCTGGCGGGTGAGGTGGCTGCCGTTGGCGTTTCCAACCTGGGGCCCGCCCGTTTGCGCCAGGTCCATCGCCATTGCCAAGAGCGCGGCGTCGCCCTGCGCAGCCTCCAGGTGCAGTTGTCCTTGCTGGCTCCCCAGCCGGTCCAGCCGGGGGGGCTGGCCGACCTCTGCCAGGAGCTGGGGGTCGAATTGATCGCCTACAGCCCCCTGGCCCTTGGGCTGCTGACCCTGACCGCCGGGGAACCACCGCCCTGGCCCCAAGGGCCCCGGGGCCTGTTGTACCGGCGGCTTTGGAACGGTTGCCAGCCCCTGTTGTCCGCCTTGGGCACCATCGCTGGCGATCGGGGTGTCTCCCAGGCGGCCGTGGCCCTTAATTGGTGCCGGGCCCATGGCGCCATGCCCATCGTCGGCCTGCGTCGCCCTGACCAGGTGGATGGGGCCGCGGCGGCCCTCACCTGGGAGCTGGCGGCCGACGAACGCCTCCAGCTGGATCGAATCGGTGCCTCCCTGGCGGTGGCGATGCCGGCCAATCCATTCCAGAGCCGCTGATGGGCCAGGGCACCAGGCCCTTGACCCCATTTAGGGGCCTAGTGGGTTTCACCCTCAAGGTCCGCGTCGGGGGTGATGACCACCGGCAGGGACGTGGGGCGCGGCTCGCCGCCTTCGCCGCCCTGGATCACCTGCAACAGGTGGGCGTCGCGCTGGATGCCCTTGTCTTCGTTGTCGGCACCGGGCCCGCAGGCGGCCAGGGCTTCCTGCAGCAGCGAATCAAAGGTGGATCCGGGCAGTCGGTGACGGGCCAGTTCCAGGAAGGCCCGGGAGAGGGATTCACCCGCCGCCGCCCGAACCGCCGGGTTGCTGCGCCGCAGATCCTGCTCCTGGCTGATGGCCGATAAAAACCGCTCCGTCACATCGCGCTTGGTGGTGGCGCGGATGCGGGTGTCCTGCTCGGTCTGGCTGAGAAAAATCTGCCCCTCAAGCTCGTGGAGCCGGCGGTTAAGGCTTTCGAGAACCTCCTCCGCTTCCTTGGTGATATGGGCCAGTTGTCCGTCGGACAGCCGGGGCAGATCGGCGACATACACCTTGCCGTGGTCCCTGAGGGTCAAGAACGTGGGGCGAGGCCCTGAACTGGTGCTGGTTCCCGCTTCCCGGAAACGGGGACGGGGTTGCACAGGGCGCTGGGGCGGTATCGGTCCCGCTGAGGTGCGGCGACGGGTGATTCGGGTCGAGGTATCGAGCATCACTAAAGAAAAGAAGGGCTGTACTGCTGAGCCTGGTGGCCGCTTTGACTTGTATAGGGGATCACCCAACGACCTTAAGGACCCAGGGGTGGGCGAAGTCACCAATCTTTCAGTACGGCAATCCCGCCACCCCCTCCTGGGGGGCCGCCCCGGCTGCGATTCGGCCCATCTGCCAGGCCCCGAAGCCGGTTGCCTGGCAGACGGCCAGCGCACCCTCAACGGCCTCGGGCGGCACCACCAGGCAAAACCCCACCCCGAGGTTGAAGGTGTTCCACAGGTCGGCCTCGGGCACCTGACCCTGGCGTTGCAGCCAGTCAAAGAGCGCCGGCCGCGTCCAGCTGTTTGGATCAATGACCCCATGGACCCCCGCCGGCAGGGCGCGGGGCAGGTTCTCCGGCAGCCCTCCGCCGGTGATGTGGGCCATGCCGTGTAGGGGCACCTTGTCCCGTTGCAGCGCCTTCACCAGTGGGGCATAAATAAGGGTTGGCGTCAGCAGTGATGCGATTAGGGATGGCCCGTTGGCTTCCAGGGGTTCGTGGGGGGAGTGGCCGCTGGCCGCAAGAATTTTGCGCACCAGGCTGAAACCATTGCTGTGGACGCCGCTGCTGGCCACCGCCACGATCTGATCACCGGCGGTCACGGCCTGGCCATCAATCAGGCGTTCCTCTTCGACCACACCCACGCAGAAGCCGGCCAGGTCGTAACGCCCCTGGGGGTAGAACCCCGGCATCTCGGCGGTTTCACCCCCCAACAGGGCGCAGCCACTGGTGCTGCAACCGGCTGCGATCCCTTCCACCACCTCAGCCATGGCCTCGGGGCTGAGGCGCCCGGTGGCGATGTAGTCGAGAAAAAACAGGGGCTCGGCGCCGCTGGTGATCACGTCGTTGACGCACATCGCCACCAGATCAATCCCTACCCCCTGGTGGGCGCCATGGTCCTGGGCCAGCTCCAGTTTGGTGCCGACCCCGTCGGTGCCGGCCACCAACAAGGGTTGCCGCAGACCCTCCGGCAGGCGGCACAGGCCCCCGAACCCCCCCAAAGCACCCCGAACCTCGGGTCTATGGGTGCTTTCCACACTGCGGCGGATGCGTTCCACGAAGGCCCGCCCTGCCGCCACATCGACACCGGAGTCGCGGTAATCCATAGCCGTGCTGCCGGAAGTGGCTCCGATCTTCCGATGGCGGCGCCCCGGGCCGCCATCAACCTCCCCAGGAAGTGGACGATTTCGCAATTGACACGCTCAATGATCCGCCTGGCTGATGCTAAAGATCAGATTTTCTAATGTTTTCATTTGGGAACCGGGGAGCGGTTTTCAGTTGGGGACCAAGGATGGGCGATGGATGATGAAATCTGATCAATCAATTTGGCCGACTTCCTCACTTTTTGGACCCGGCAATTCGGGATACCTTTGGCTCGTTGTTATTTCTGTAAGGAACTTCCTACGTAACTTCGCCAGGTTTGGATGCCCTATTGACGGGTGCCGCCACGGCGCAGTCCATTCGCCACCAGGGTCTCCACCCCGGCAGGCGAAGGGGTTAACCAGGGCGTTCCGTTCATCATGCTTCGACTCCGCCTCCTCGCTTCAGCAGCCCTGGTGCTTGCTGGTAGCGTCCAGTTGTCTGCCCACGCTGCAGGCTTCTCCTCCGGTGCCATCCCCTCCTTCTCTAGTTTTCCGGCCGATTCGGCCCCCAGCCTCGACGAGCGCTTCCTGCACAAGCCGCAGAATGCCCCCGTGGCTCCGGGCCAGCTGATCGCTGCCGCAGGCACCCAGGTGGGCCAAGCCAGTTGGTACGGACCGGGCTTCTACGGTGGTCGCACCGCCAGCGGTGAGGTTCTCAGGCCTGGCACATATACCGCCGCCCACCGTTGGCTGCCCTTTGGTACCCGGGTGCGCGTTACCAATCTCAACAACGGCCTCACCGCCGTGGTCCGCATCAACGACCGCGGTCCCTTCGCCGGCGGGCGCATCATCGATCTGGCCCAAGGAGCGGCCAGCGCCCTGGGGGTGACCTCCAGCGGCACCGCCCAAGTCCGTCTCGAAGTCCTCGACTGACCCTTGAGGGCCTGCGGGCTCCCTCCACCTCGGCCCTGGCGCAAACTGGCGCCAGGGCCTTTTTTGTCGTTAAGACTTGGACTTGTTACGCACCCGTGCCCAACTGGCGGATTGGCGCCGGGGGCTCCCACCCCGGCCGCTCCATTTCGTGCCGACCATGGGGGGGCTGCACCAGGGACACCAGCAATTGATTCGCCGGGCCGCCGAGCCCCGCTCCGGCGCCGATCCGGCCGTTCTTGTCAGCGTTTTCGTCAACCCGCTGCAGTTTGGCCGCGGCGAGGATTTCGATCGCTACCCCCGCGACCTCGATCGGGATGGGGCCCTGGCTGCTGAGGCCGGAGCCCAGGCCCTGTTCGCCCCGTCCTTGGAGGCGATGTTTCCCCAGGGGGAGGCGGAAATCACCCGCATCCGGCCGCCGGCCTCCCTGGCCGATCGGCTTTGCGGCCATAGCCGCCCAGGCCATTTCGAGGGGGTGGCCACCATTGTCTGCCGCCTCCTCACCCTGGTGAGGCCCCAGCGGATGGTGATGGGGGAAAAGGATTGGCAGCAGCTTGTGATCCTTAGGCGCGTTGTCGCTGACCTGGGCCTCGCTGTCACTTTGGAGGGTTGTGCCACCGTGCGGGGCCCCGATTCCCTGGCCTGCAGCTCCCGCAACCGCTATCTCAGCGAGGCGGAGGCGGCCACCGCCACCGCCTTGCCCCAGGCCCTGGCCCAGGCGGCCCTTGACAGTCGCTCCGATCCCGGGGCGGAGGGATTGGCCGCCGCCGTGCGGGCCCGCCTGGAGGCGTCTGGCCTGCGCCCGGATTATGTCGAGCTCGTGCGGGCGCATAACCTGACTCCCTTGCAGCGGGTGGAGGGGCTGGCCCTGTTGGCCGCCGCCGCCTATTGCGGTCCCAGCCGTCTGATCGATCATGTCTTTCTCATGAGTCGCGCCCCGATCGTTGCCATCGATGGTCCCGCCGGGGCTGGCAAGAGCACCGCGACCCGGGCCCTGGCCCACAGGCTCGGCCTCCTTTACCTCGACACGGGTGCCATGTACCGGGCCCTCACCTGGTGGGTGCGGGAGCAGGGGGTGGACCCTGCTGATGCCGCGGCCATCGCCCCCCTCCTGCAGGATCTCGACCTCCGCCTGCTCGGCGGCGTCGATGGCGAGCAGCAGGTCCTGATCAACGGCCACGACGTGAGCACGGCGATTCGCAGCCCGGAGGTCACCGCCCTGGTGTCCACCGTGGCCGCCCATGGCTGTGTGCGGGAGGCTCTCACCTCCCAGCAGCGGGCGATGGGGGCGCAGGGTGGCCTAGTGGCGGAGGGGCGCGACATCGGCACCGCCGTGTTCCCAGATGCCGAGTGCAAGGTGTTCCTCACCGCCACGGTGGCGGAGCGGGCCCGGCGTCGGGCCCTGGATCTGGAGCAGCGGGGCTTTTCGGTGCCGCCCCTGGCCGAGCTTGAGGCGGCGATCGCCGAACGGGATCGCCTCGATTCCAGCCGGGAGGTGGCGCCCCTGCTCCAGGCGGAGGATGCCGCCGAGGTGATCACCGATGGGCTCACGATCGACGAGGTGATCGCGGTTCTGGAGGATCACTTCCGGGCGCGGGTGCCCGAGGACGCCTGGCCCGGGCCAGCCGCTGCTGGCGAAGGAAGCGATCTCCTGGGTTGAGGCGACCGCCGGCTCGGGACCACGGCCCCTCCGCCTTCCGCCCAGCTCCGCCTCGATGGGGTGACCCTCAGCCCTGACGCCGCTCCTGCAATAGGTCTTCCAGCAGGCCGGCGCAGGCATCTTCGAGCAGGTCAAGCACCCGTTCGAATCCGTCTTCCCCCCCGTAATAGGGATCGGGCACCTCGGCGGAACGGAGCCGGCGGCAATGGTCGATGAGGGGGCTGATCCGGGCCTTTCCAGGTGCCTGGCGTTCCAGCCGTTGCACCGCAGCCAGGTTGTCGGCATCCATGGTGAGGATGTGGTCGAAGCGCTGCAGGTCGGCGGCCTCGATCTGCCGGGCCCGTCTCGGAAGGTGGATGCCACGCCGTTCGGCGGCGGCGATCATGCGGCGATCAGCCCGATGGCCCACGTGCCAGCCACCCGTGCCGGCTGAATCCACCGCGAAACAGTCCTCCAGTCCTGCCTCAGCCAGCAGGTGCAGGAACACCCCCTCAGCGGCCGGAGAGCGGCAGATGTTGCCCATGCAAACAAACAGCACCCGGGTCGGTGGGGCCTGACCGCCGCAGGGTCCGCTCTGGTTGTTTGGTGTGGGCATGCTTGGCAGTGGGGGATTCCTGGCTCAGGCGGCAGGGCCGAGGCGCCCGAGGGCCTGGTTAGCCCGCAGCGGCACCACCGTGGTGTCCTGATCGGGATCGCTGAGCAGGGTAAGGGTCTGGAGGGCGCGCGCCCTGAGATCCCCCTCGGAGCTCCCGCTCTCGGGCACGAGATCAAGGGCCAGCGATTCCAGGCCCACCACCACCGCGTAGCGCACCACCCATTCCCCATCAGCCGCCGCCGCCTCCAGGGCCGTCAGGGACCGTTCCAGCACCTCGCACCGCTCCTGCTCTGGCAGGGCCCCACTGCGCAGCTGGCCCAGGCCGCGGGCGGCGGCCCGGCGCACGCTGGGGCCGATGTCGCCGCCGAGGGCCTGCTCCAGCAGCTCCAGACCGCGCACATCGCCGATCCCCGCCAGGGCCCGCACCGCCCAGGCCCGGGCCCCGTAGTTGTGGGCATCGAGGTTGTCGAGCAGGGGGGCCACCGCGGCCTCACCACAGGCGATCAAGCCGTCCACGGCGGCCACGGCGGCACCGGGATTGTTGAAACCCAGCACCTGCACCAGGGCGGCGATGGCGGCCGGGGCCGGTGGATCACCGCCGGCCAGCTGGCTGGCCAGGCAGGTTGTGGCGTCCAGCAGCGCGGTGGCGGTGTCGGCCTGCTCCACCGCCTGGATCAGGGGGGTCACGCTGGCGAAGGGATCGGTCAACGAGGGATCGGTCAACGAGGGATCGGTCATCGGAAACGAGGACATCGGCCGGCCTCAGAGCAGAGCATCCATGGCGCCGAGCAGGGCCTCCAGGCCGGGCTCGCCGCTGCCCTGCTCCACCAGGCCCCGCAGGGCGATCAGCTTGAGGCTGTTCTCCGCCAGGGTGGCGCTGATGGGCTCGAGGGCGGGACGCCAGCCCACGGCGCCCAGGTCCATCAGGGCGGCCCGGCGCACCTGCAGTTGGGGATGCTCCAGCAGCTCCACCAGCACCTCACCCCAGCGGACCTCGGCGGTGAGCTGCAGCAGGGCCCGGGCGGCAGCACTGCGAACCAGCGGACGGTCATGGCCGGTGAACGGCTCGATCACCCCCACCACCGCAGGATCGGCCACGCCGATCGCGCCCAGGGCCTCGATCAGGGCCTCGCAGGGTTCCTGGAGCTTGGGGCTGTTGGTCATGGGCGCTCCGGCGCCGGCCAGACCACTGGCCAGGCGGGCGCAGATCGGTTCCACCGCTTCAAGGGCCCCCAGTTCGCCCAGGGCCCGGGCCGCGGCCTCCCGCAGACCGTCGTCGTCGTCTTCAAGGGCGGCCAGGAGGTCGGGCACCGCACCGCCATCCCCCAACTTGCCCAGGGCCCGGGCCGCGTTGCGGGCCACGGCGTTGTGCTCCACACCAGCGCCGGGATCCCGCGGCTGGCGTTGGCGCAGGGCGGAGCGCAGCAGGGGGACGGTGTCGGGGTGCCGGCTGCGCATCCGCCCCAGCCACCAGGCGGCGTAGTACTGCAGCGACTGATCGTCGGTCTGTCGAAGGCGCTGCAGTGCTTCGTCCTCCTTGATCGGTTCGCCTGCTGCGGTGATCCCCAAATCTGGATCGATGGTTCCAGCCATGGCCCGCACGGTGCCGGAGAGGGAATCTGATGTTGGCATTGCGTCAAGTCCTCCCCGGCTGGCGCCGCCTGCCTTGCCTCGGAGAAACCGGAGCTGGAACACGCTTGTGTCGGCCCCTCGTGTTCCGTCGCAACTCCGATCGCGTGAGGGTGTGGATCGATACTCCGTCCGAAGTCGTGGCGCAATTCCATGGCCATTGCTTCTGCTGCCACGTCACGATGATCGAGGCCTGACGTCTGGCCAGTCTGAGAGAATCAGTCCTTAACGATTTAGATCCTGGATTAATCTCCATGGCAAGGACGACCAACCAGAGCGACACAGGAGCAGATCGTCAGTGGGATCTGATGCGTGCCAGCTTCGATGGCGACTGGCAGGGGGTGACCACCTGGTATGGACGAGATAGTACTGGAATGAATCTGACCCGAGGAGAATCAGATCCAGCTGGATCGCTCTATGCGATCCGTTTTTCCGATGACAACACGGGGCTTTGGCATGGAACGGGCTTGCGATTTGCCGCCGGTGGGGAACGCAAGTTTCCCTTGTTTCGGCATAGCTATAATCTAAGTAATAATTGTTGGCATTTCCCCAATACCGCAGGTCAGTCAAGTCTGGAAATGGACGGAAGTGTCGGCCGGGCGGGCCATGAAGTGAACTTCTTCACCTGCCGCTCCCGCTCCATGCTCATTGCTCTTTATCAGCGACGGGAAGATCAATCTATAGTCCTGCAATCCATCGCCGCCACACCCTTTCGTTGCAAGCGTGCCCTTGTCGATCCGGTACGGGACAAGCCAGATTCGCTCCACGATATTTTTCAGACCATCACAGGATGGCCTGGGATAGAGCAGGAGTTACGACCCGGTCAGTGGCCAAAAAACCCATCTCTAGGCCACGCTATCGCAGCATTCGATGCAAGAAATTTTCAAAAATATGATGTTAACGGTTATTTTTTAGATAATCTATTATGTAGCCTGCCAGAATGCTTACCCCACGGTCGTTTTGATCTGAATTTTGGCTGCCTATTAAGCCCAAAAAGTTTTGTGCATCTGATCATTGGCTACGATGAAAAGCATCAACTTGTCATCTGGG
>Ga0194059_1000246_pt1 | contig 26701 bp, 30 predicted proteins | sample SepL6211m_MetaG_FD_163426 | JGI IMG/M metagenome (GOLD analysis project Ga0194059, IMG submission 163426) | Anoxic zone freshwater microbial communities from boreal shield lake in IISD Experimental Lakes Area, Ontario, Canada - Sep2016-L626-11m | ecosystem: Environmental > Aquatic > Freshwater >... | reverse complement strand
GTGGATGACACCAAATCTTTGTTGGACTTGGACAAAACTTTGATTGACAAAGTTATCGGTCAAAACAATGCGGTAATTAAGATTGCAAAGGCAATCAAGAGAAATCGTTTGGGTATCAAAGACCCTAATCGTCCAATCGGTTCATTTGTGTTTTTAGGTTCAACAGGTGTTGGTAAGACATACTTGGCGAAACAACTGGCAAAAGAAATGTTCGGCTCCGAAGATGCTCTCATTCGTGTCGACATGTCTGAGTACCAAGAGAAACACACAGTATCTAAATTAATTGGAGCACCTCCAGGATACGTAGGTTATGAAGAAGGTGGATTGTTAACTGAGAAAGTTAAAAACAAACCTTATTCTGTAATCTTATTTGATGAGATTGAGAAAGCTCACAAAGATGTATTCACCATCCTACTTCAGGTTTTGGATGATGGTCACGTAACCGACAGTTTGGGTCGTAAGATTAACTTTAAGAATACCTTGATAATCTTGACATCAAACTTGGGAGTTAAAAAACTACAAGACTTTGGAACAGGGATTGGTTTCTCAAGTAATTCATATAGTAATGAAGAAGCTAAGAAACAAATGTTGATGAAGGAAATGAAAAACTTCTTCTCACCTGAGTTCATTAATCGTATTGATGACACTATTGTATTCAACTCGTTGGGTCAAGAAGACATCAAGAAGATTACAGATATCGAATTGAAGAAGTTGATGTCTCGTCTTGTAGACATGAAGTACAAAATCACTTATGACGAATCTTTGGTAGAATACTTGGCAAAGATTGGGTACGATGAATTGTACGGAGCTCGTCCATTGAAAAGAGCTATTCAGGATAAGGTTGAAGACCTATTGTCTGAAGAAGTTCTAACAGGTAATATGATTGAGGGTAAGACCTATCTCATCAAAGTGGTGGATGAAAACGTGGTGGTCCAAAAGAAAGGACGATAAATAAGAAAGGGGGGATTTATTCCCCCTTTTTTTATATTTATACTTGATGAAAGATTTAATCAGGAGAATTATCATTGAAACTGTCACAGATAAAAAAATAATTTGTGATAAATGTGGATGGTCATGGGATATTGTCGATGGCGGCGATGACTTATATATCTGTCATAAATGCGGTCATGATAATGAACCCAAATCACAATCAAATCTGAATAAATTATTAGAAAAATTTAAAACAAAATTTCCTGACGATTTAAAAGATAAGGTTAATCAGATTGAAAAGTTTATTGTGAATTATATTCAAGACCATAACTTTACAGTTAAGTTTCTTAATTCCTGTTCAACAGGTTTTAATGGTGTAAGAACCAAAGACCAAATTATTATTTGTTCTCCAAATTCAATGACAACTCTTGGTGATTTTATTTACACCGTATTCCACGAAATAAGACATGAAGAACAAATGGACAAAAATGGAATGGGATTAGACAATCCTTTAACAGATTATGATTTAGAAGATTTTGAAAAAATTGCAAAACAATATTGGGATTTAGAAATGGATGCTGACAGATTTGGGAAAGAGATGATTGCCAAACTTATAATCAAACTTGGATTACCTATTGATATTGCAAAAGAAAATTTAGGTTTATCAGGATATATTGAAAATTATCCGTTAACATCCAAGATGGTTTTATTCCAATTAAAAATGATTATAGATAGTATTAAACAAATAAAAAAATCAGGTGGCGAATATACCGATATTCAAGACCACCCGATGATTAAAAGACATTTAGATAAGTTAGAAAACTTTATTTAAAAAACCCACTTGGATTTCCAACCATGTTCAACCATTTCTTTATAATGTAATTTATGACCAAGTTTATCAATCATTTTTTTACCCATCTCGATACCGTTAATTACGTCTTCAACAACGACGTATTCATGGCTTGTGTGGTATTGGTAGTATCCAATTGAGAAGTTAATACAAGAGAAGTCAAACTTACCTCTTAGAGCATATACGTCAGTGTAGGGGTGAACCATATATCTCATTCTGTTTCCCATTCCTTCAGTTAATACTTCATCACAAGCATCAAAGAATTCAGTTTCTCTGTCAAATAAAACTTGACCAAAACATTTTTCTGTAATCATCCAGTTCTCAGGTGCGTCGAATTGAATTCCATAACCAACATTTTCAAAGAATGATGAATCAGCCTTCATAGAACCATGACAACCTGTTTCTTCAGATACAAAGAACGCTGCCTTAACATAAGGTAATTCTTTTAGTAAAGTAAGACATGCAAATACACCACATTTGTCATCACCACCAATACCTGTCGGTACTCCATCATTGTCATATGCTTTATAAGACAATTTAATTTCTTTTTGGGCGTTTGGTAACATTTCTTCACTGATATTAATATCATTAAGACCGTGTACCGTATCCGTATGTGAAATTACACATGGAAAATAAAAACCTTCAGGAAGTTCTTTGGATTCTTGTTTTGTTGCGTAGACGTTATTATATTGGTCTACGTAGTGTTCAATATTATTTTCAGTTAACCAGTTAACCAAAAATTCAACCATTCTTTCTTCGTGATACGTTGCGGTAGGCACGCTCAAAACGGCTTTAAGTAATTCTAAATTTTGTTCCATAGAGCAAATATAGAAAATTATTTACACTTCACCAAATTTAAATAACTCTGGTTGATATAATAAATAATTAAATTGCTCTTCATTAAATTTACGGGTAATAACTCCTGTAGGTAGTAGTAATTCAACAACAATTTGCATGTTGTCTTTATCAAAATTTTTAAGTTTGAATCTTATTGATTCGTCTTTTGGTAATTCAAACCATTTATTCATTTCATATCTAGATAATATTTTTTTTCTAAACTCTAAAAATTCAACTATTGGTGTTCCATCTTCTTCAATCTTCTCTAAAATACTATCAAATTGTCTCTCAACTTCGTTGTTGAATGAATCACTATCAAAATTATCAGAATCTTGATACTCATATTGGTCTTCAGCCCATCCGCCAATACTACCACCATTGTTTTCAACAATTTGGTTAAATAATGAAATAACATCGGTTTTGTTAATTCCAAGTCTTGTTGACCACATTACTAGATTTGCAGCTGTTGTTGTAATTTCATCATATCTTCTTTTAAGAGTAAATCCTGCAGATTCTAAAACGTCGTTAATTTCTTTTGCAATAGATTGCTGGGCAGTAACACTCATTTCTCTATTTTTTTCTACAAAATAATCACTTAAAATATTATCGGTTTCTCTGTCAAATAAATCTAATAATACCGCAGATAACTCTTGTCTATACTCATCACTAGTTAAATTAAACTCTTTTGATGGTATTAAAATTTCTCCAATTTGTTTTAATTTTTCAACATTTTCATCATTTAATTCACCATAAATGATATAACCTTCTTTAAAATCTTCTTCAACAGTATAAGAATCAATAAATTCATAATCACTATAACTTGAAGATACTGAATTCATAAACCACATATCATCTTCACTTACATCAAAATTTTTAAAGAATTTTTCATCATTACCAAAATCAACCACAATAGTACTTTGACCTAATGGGTCTGAAGATTTAACTTGAAGAATTGCATCATCAGATTCTTCCAATTCACGTGAATTAATTTTACCCTTTGTAAATTCTCTTAATTTTTTAATGAATTCACCCATACCAAGTAAATCGTCAATAAGTTCGATTTGATTTGGAAATGATTCTCTTAAGTTTTCTACAGGAACATTTCGGTCCAGAGCATCATATACTTCGGTTTGTCTTTCATTTTCGTTTCGATATAATGCAAGTTTATTATTAGTTTTTTTATTTAAGAAATAATATAAGTTTCCGTCTCTGAAATACTTTTCAAAATAACCAGGGTTTCCCGTCTGTGTTGTACACCATTTTGTGTTAGCACCATAATAACATGATGCCGCATGTGATTTAGGTCTAACAACTAAGACATCATTATCTTCATAAATCTTATCGGATTGAGTTTTAATCTCCCTTTCAATTTCCCTTTGAGTTTTTCTTGCATCAATAGTATTCATCAACTTCTTAATGAATTGTGGGTTTTCATATTGATTGATGTCTTTTGGTGAACGAGCAATACCTTCAATATTTGGAACAAGATATTCATTGTTCATGTCGTTTCTAAATGCTGTTTCAGCAGTCCAAATATCTTCCTCCTTGATTCTATTTACGTTCGCATGGAACCAAGGGATGATTGTCCCGAATAAATCTTGTAGAGCCTCTCCCTGTTGTACATTAAGACCACCATTAGGTCCCGCCAACTCAGGAATAATTTTTTCTAATTTGTTTGCAATGTATTCTACGTATTTATATCTCGTAGGGTCAACATTTAATATCCTGTCTATAAATGGACCATCATACTGAAACTTTTGTTTCAATCTCTTTGCAGCATCTTCGGTTTTACCTTCAATTATTATCACAGGGGATTTTTTTACTATAAATACCAGTTTTGTTTGGAATATTCATATTTATACTTACCTTTGTATAACAAATCACGGGTGGCTCCCTTAATAGTTAAGGCTGACCTTAAGCATCCGACGAAAGTCTATACAGGGGGCGAAAGTGATTTTAATGTTCTTTGAAAATATGGGGGTACACTGGTATCGATTGACATAGTTGGGGATACGTGGCACGCAGTGAGAAGTTTCCTATCACTTAAATCTACGGAAGCAAAAGTTAAACGGCAACGTTTTAAACAAAATGGCAGCTATCGGATTAGTCCGTGAAGATGCTACGGTTACAGCCTGATATATCAGGAAGTACCAATCGGGTCGGGGGACACTAACCCAGGAACAGAAGTCCTTGTAAGATGTGGTTTCTATCTTAAAAGAAACGAGTGGAGGATTAGTTCTCAGTAAACCGAACCACTTTAAAAATAAGGGAATTGTGAAATTTCGGAACATTAGCTTAAATGTTGTCCTAAGCGTGTAGTCATTTATTGTCAAGATGGGCAAGACTTGGGTTCGAATCCCAATACCTCCACTTTTAAAACCTCATCTTTTGGTGAGGTTTTTTTATTACCATATATTTATCGTTATGAGATTAGCCCCAATTCTTATTGCCGAAGGTCGTAAAGAAGATTTACGTAAAAAATATGAAGAAAAATTTTCTGCAGACCCAGAACATATTGAGGTATTGGATTATGCTTTAGGTCATCCTTTTTTATCTCAAACCAATTTTAAATACGGAGATTTTTTATTAAAAAATTTACATCCAAATTCATCTATTGAAGAGATTATAGACGATATTGAATTAATTAAAGAGTTTGATAGGTTCCAACAATCATTAGAAGAAAAAGATATTAATAAATATAGTTTTGCCGCTTTAAGAAATGCCATACAAACACACAAAGAAACTTCAAAAAGCCAACAAAATAAGTTTGATTCTTCAGGTGTAAAAAAAATATATGAGGACTCCAATATTTTAATTGTTAAACCTTTAACTTATGAAGCGTCATGTAAATACGGTTCAGGAACCAAATGGTGTACAACCATGGCAAATACACCAACTTATTTTGACCAATACACATCAGGTAACGACCAAGCTTTATATTATGTAATTTTGAAAAAATTTGATAGGAGTAATAAGTTCTATAAAATAGCCATTCACAAAAAAATTGGTGAAGAGATATGGTACGATTCAACCGATGAAAGAATGACCGAAAGAGAAAAAGACGTATTCAATCTTGGAGCTCCAAAAGTTATTGAAACAATTAGAAATGATTGGAATGAAGAATTAGAAAAAAACCAATTAAAAATTTTTCAAAAAATGTTTGATTGGGAAAATTATTCATTTTTTAATGTCAGTAAAGAACTTAGAACAAAGAAATATATTGGTTTAGAATATAATAAGGCTGAGATAGTTGACCCCGAAGATTCTCAAGCAATAATTTCATTAAAGATATCAATAGATGAAGATAATATTGATAGTTATAATATTTTAATTTCATATGGTATTGATTTTAGCACTTATTCAAAAGTAGTTGATTTTGATGTTGCATTTTCTGCCAATGAAGAATTCACCGATGATTATGGAATTGAGTTGGAAGACGGATTTAGACAATATTCATATAATTTTGATTATTTTGTAAATCCGCAAAATACAAACCAAGACGTGTTTCACAAATTTTGTGGTGATATAAGTAAAATGGTAATTGGACGTTTAAAAAATAGTTCCGAATTTATGTCTAAAATACATGATGGAAAAACCGTGTGGTCTCCAAATAGAAGTAGTTATGGTTACACATTTAAGAGACAAGATTCTGGATTGATTAAACAACTTGTTGATTTTTTAGAATCAGGAAAAGAAGGAACAAAATTAGATTTCTTGGTTGATATAAAATCATTACAGAAAAAAGAAATTAATGGTAAACCATTCTATTCACACACAAGTAGAAATGATTGGCAAATACCATCGGCGTTTAGAGGTCAATTAAGTGGGTTCTTTAATTCAGCCAAACTTGCAGGAATATTAGGTTATAACAAAAAAGGTAATCAATTCTATTTGAAAAAAGGTCCAAACTTTGACAAGTTTAAAGAAGGACAACTTTCAGCCCTTTAAGGTTTTTTAGATAACTTCCTCAAGTATAAGTAAAAACCAAAGAATACTGCCGCAACACAATACAAGATAAAGTTGGCTTTCCATAAACTCCCTGTCCACAACATTAGAGAATATTGAACGGCATCGAATCCAAAAGGATTGAAGAATAATGCCAACATTAAAAAGAGTTGAGAAAGATTGTCCTGAAACGTTCTTTTCCAAGTTTTTATTTTTACCCTCATCGTCCATAGATATATATTAAAATTTTATGCAATTAAAGCTTTGTATTCTTTATATAAATATACTATCTTTGCTTTATGAAAGTAATATTTTTGGACCATGATGGAGTAATCTGTTTATCTTCAGAGTGGGGTAATCGTTTTAAGAAACAAGAAAAATGGGGAGGTCGTAAATTATCTATGACAACATTAGAGATGCCCGTTGAATATCGTTTTGATAATTTTAATCAAAAAGCAGTTAAAACCCTTAACGAAATCTTGGAAGAAACAGGTGCCGAAATTGTTGTATCGTCTGATTGGAAGAGATGGGCAAATGTTGAAGAAATGGGAGAATATTACGAATCAAAAGGTATCATCAAAAAACCAATCGCATTAACAACTAATTTGGGTCAATGTAATTGGTATAATGGTATGACATGGATTTGGTCTCCACGATGGGATTTAGAAATGACCCGTGTTATCGAGATTAAACAATTCTTACATGACCATCCTGAAGTAACTCATTGGGTTGCGGTTGATGACCTTGATATGGGTAAGAATGGCGAGGACTGGAAAGATTGGGGATTAGACAACTTTGTTTTAACACCATCATCTAACGAGGGTATCAAACAATCAGGAATCAAAAATAAAATACTTAAGTTTTTAAATGATTAATTATGAAAAAAATGTTTAGAACAAAATCAAGTGAGATTGCTGGAGTATGCAGTGGACTCTCCAATTATTTTAATATTGATGAGGCAATTTTAAGAATTATATTCATTGTTTTAGTTTTCACCCCATTTCCAATAGTATCAACATACTTATTAATGTGGATGTTAATACCAAAAGAAAATGATGAAGACAATTATACAAAAATTGATTAATTTTTTTAAATCTTTTTGTAAAAAGAAAAAAAATAATATTGAAATTAAATCTGAAGAATCTGTTAAACCAAAAGTTAAAAGACTGGTTTACACTAAAAGAACCGACTAATCGTCGGTTTTTTTTATTACTAATGTATTTATAGGTATGAGTGTACAAAAAAAATTAATTGAAGATATTTTATCAAGTTACGATACTATATTACAACATAAGAATTTTATTAAGGAAGAATTAAATTTAGTTAAATTAGGTACTACTGGTTACAGTAATGCAAAATATGATACTGATGGAACTCAAAATGATTTTGTTAATAAACCTTTATTGGATGATATTCAAAATGCCGCAAAATCAGCAGGAATTGTTGCAACAATAACTACTGCAAAAACAGGACACAACGAAAAAACAACAACAGGTAATATCAGTAGACATATGAATGGTACAGGTGTTGATGTGTCAATTTTAAATGGTATTGGAGCAGGTGGTGCAAATGGACCAACAAATGGTAATGCCGATTTTAGAGAGCTTGGAACTAAATTAAAAAATGCTTTGGTTTCAATGGGATATAAATGGAATAGTGAATCTGGAAATTCTAAAGCGGTTTTATGGCAAACAAATACAGGTGGAAATCACTTCAATCATTTACACATTTCAAATAATAGTGGAGAATCTTCAGGTCTACCTGCATCAGGAGATACATCAACAACAACATCAGGAGATACATCAACAACAACCTCAGGAGATACATCAACAACAACATCACCAACAAGTACAGGTGGTGGAGGAGCTGCAGAATTTGCCAAATCTATAGGTAGTAAAATCTTAGGTGTTATGGGTATTAAAGAATCTTTTGAACCATCATCTTTTGGTAAACATACCCAATTTAAAAGTGGCAAAGCTATAATTCCTAAAGGACATAACTCAAAAATTAAAAGTCCTGTCTCAGGGACTATTGTTAATATTACATCAAATAAATCATGTATTAATCAAACCGTAATAAAGTTTAGTACTCGTCAAATGTCAGGTTATTTGGAATATTGTGGAATAACCAAACCATCCGTTAAATTAGGGGATAGAGTTAGTCATGGTGATTTATTAGGTGATACAAATTCAAATATTACGGTTACATTATATTCGGAAAGAAACCAAAAACTTTCTATTGGAACCGAAAAAGAAAATAATACCGATGATAAAAAAGGAATTAAAACATTATTCAATTTAAAATCAAAAGATGATAAAGATAAGAAGGTAGAACGAGAATCTCCCGTCAAAACAGGAAATGAATATTCCAAAATTTTAGTTAAAGGATATAATGACATGAAAAAATCATTTTATCCATCACAAAAAAAAGTGGATGAGAATATTGAAAGAATTAAAGGATTATTAAAATAAAAAAACCCACTGAAAAGTGGGTTTTTTGTTTGTAGTCAAAAACCAATTACTTTTTTTCTGACACCTTCTCAACACTTGCAGTGTCTGCGCAACACTTGGTTGAATCTAATGTTGATGAGTCACACATAGTTGAATCTACAACTACGGTTGAATCTGAGTTAGTTTTGGTTGTTTCGTTTCCACAAGAGGCTAAAGCTACGATTGTGAATAATGTAAGAATTGTGTTTTTCATAATGTTTTTCATGTTCAATGAATAATAAATATAAGTTAGAAACCGTGATTCGTCAATTATTTAAATATTTATTTTTTTGCGGAAGGTGAGGGGCTCGAACCCTCGCGCCGATTACTCGACCTATCAGTTTAGCAAACTGACCCCTTCACCAACTTGGGTAACCTTCCGATAATTCAAATATACAAATAAAAATGTAAAACTATTTTAAAATGATTTACCAGCACAATAAGGAACCAAATACGAATCTTTTCTTTGACAAACTCCATTAGAACAAGTATCCCAATATAATTTACCATCTGGAGAATACACTAATAGTCTTGCTGCTTGTTCGTGAACAGAACCAATACCCGCAACTGTAATTTTTAAATAACCAGGTTTTCCTGCCGAATCCTTAACTATTTTATTGGCAGTAGCACCATCCAATATAAATGTGTTATATCTATAATTATTTAACCCATATAATTTAAAATCTTTTTCAACGGTTTTTCCTTGCATTGTAGGTGGAAGACAAACTCCTTCACCGTTAGGGTTTCTGTCGGTTTTTTTAAGTCCTGTCGATGATTGTCCTTGAACTCTAGTATCACTTTGAATTTCCTGAGCATCTTTATGTTCTGGATGGTTATTAATGTTTGCATGGTCTTTTCCATCTTTTCTTTTTAACGGAATTCCATTTGCGGATACAGTAAATTTACCTCTACTACAACAATGTACATTACTAACACCCGCACCGTCAACCGATTTTTCAACAACATCGTCATAATTGAATTCAATTCTCATACCAGATAAACATCCGACATTTGGAATTCCCGAAGTTGGTACATTAGGAGCTGACCCCTCGCTAACTTTAAAAGTAACCTTTACATATTGTTGTTTTTGATATTTATCAAACCAAGCTTTATAAACACTATTTTTTCCTTGTTGCCAATTTAAAACACCTGGAGCTGGCACAAATTTTTCATCTGTACAAACATAACCTTGTTTGTCATCTGCAGGAATCTTTTCTTTTGGACAAAATGGGACCGAAACTTGATTATTTGACATCCAAGGAGTTACACCAATTTTTGCAGGAATTTTTGTAAATTTTTCGGGTTTTTTAAATGCGGGGTCCGCATCTTTCCATTTTGTAAATTGTTTTGTTAAATATGTTGAGATTGTATCATATCTTTTTGCACTTAAAATACCTGGATTAACAGGAGTACCACCGTTTTCATTATCGGTATTAGGTATTTGTGATTCACCCGCCTCAATAACAACCTCAACTATTTTCCCTGTAGGAACTGACTTAATAAAATCTTTAATTTTTTGGAAATTTTCAACTACCTGTGAAAAATTGGCACTTTGTTGTAGGTATCTACCTCCCGTAAATGTTACTGTCGTTGTTATCGGTGCAGGGTCAACTGCTTCTGTTATTAACCCATACATTGCCTTAATATTTTTCTTTTCGGCTTCAGTAATTAAAAAATGTTTAAAACTCATTATTGTTCTTTAATACTAAATAGTTTGACGGTTGGAAAAGATTGTGGCGATGGGAGGAATTGAACCTCCAACTTCTTGGATATGAATCAAGTGTTCTACCACTGAACTACATCGCCATGGTGGTTTTGGAAGGATTCGAACCCTCACTCTGAAGTCCGTAGCTTCATGTGCTCTCCGTTACACCACAAAACCAATTGTTGTCCCGACAGGTCTCGAACCTATACTCTTCTGGACCAAAACCAGACGTGTTGCCGATTACACCACAGGACAATTTGTGTGGGAGTGATAGGACTCGAACCTATGAACTCTAATGAGGGCGGTTTTACAGACCGCTGCAATTGCCGCTATGCGACACTCCCAATTTAGGAAAAGAGAAGATGGTTCAGTGGACATCTCTTTTTACGATTAGCATTACTCTGACAGTTAAAACTCCCCCACAACTACGAACTACTGACACGTTAACGTTATGGACTTCCCTAATCAACCTATAAGTTAAACCAACACCCTGACTCCTTTCGAACTTTGGTGGCTCGTATCATTCATTCTGTGTTAGTTTTGCACGACTGGATGGGTTCGAACCACCGACACCTGGTTTTGGAGACCAGTGCTCTACCAACTGAGCTACAGACGTGTATATTGAGGTCGGTATAGGAATTGAACCTATGTAGATAGTTTTGCAGACTATCGCCTAAACCACTCGACCAACCGACCTTGTAGTGTCCCCGACAGGGTTCGAACCTGTGACCCCTAAATTAAAAGTTTAGTGCTCTAAACCAACTGAGCTACGAAGACATTGTGTTGTCACGGTAGGATTTGAACCTACGACCGCTTCCGTATCAGAGAAGAACTCTACCGCTGAGTTACATGACAATAAATTGACTATAAGAGTACGTGGTTCTTCAACTCTATTTGATATTCTCCGTGGTTAGTCAAACCAGATATAAATTTGTCATATCGGCAGTTCCATATGAGGTATCACCCCACTTCTCATCGTATTGGACATACTATTCGGTGATGAACCGAACCGTGCGGAGAGAGAGGGGTTCGAACCCCCGTTACCCTTTCGAGTAATTCAGTTTTCAAGACTGACGCAATCAACCACTCTGCCATCTCTCCGTAATTAAAGTGTTCTGGTCAACCACTCGCCACCCACCTCAGGGAATATAGGGAAGTTCTCGCCCATACTTTGAGCCTAAGCCTTGTCCGTTGTGAACACTTTGGGTAACTAATGGGAATCGAACCCATGACACAAGGTACCACAAACCTTTGCTCTACCTACTGAGCTATAGCCACCATGTAAAATTGATAGTGATTGACTTTATCAGGAATCCCGCCTTAGCAACAAATTGCTCGAAGCTTCACACACCATTAGAGAGTTGGGTATTACTACCTATCCTTAGTGTGTACCCTCGCGTCACGTCTCTCCACGCTTATCAACCTACGCTTTGTACTATCAATTTTGTAGTCAAGGTCGGACTCGAACCGAATACCGTTCAAGACGGATTAGACAACCTTACGACTTCTCGCGTCCAAAAGCTTATGGACCGTGGTGTCTTGGGGACTTGGGTACCATCCCGCATTACGTCCACTTGACTATCTACCCCACTTCACCAGGTTAACGGACTGGCTGCCATATGGGAGTGGGGGTTTCCTGTTATTTCAGGACTCCGTGGTGAGAGCAAGAATCGAACTTGCGGCACGTGGATTTTCAGTCCACTGCTCTACCTACTGAGCTATCACACCAAATTATTGAATGTTTATCCAAAACCGAATGACTGGAGTGGATAAGGGTTTCGTAATGTCATTCCGCTGCGGCACGTACCCTTTACATTCAAATATTGTCGATAGTGTTGGAGTACCCGTCTCGCTCCAATCTTAACAGCTTTCCTGAGTTTTATGAGGCCTCGGCTGAAAGGGTGATGAATTCCGATTCCATCCTGGATTGTCGACATCCGTTGGGTGGGGAAAACCACTATCAATATCTTAATTTCAAAGAACTTAATTGTGATGTGTAGTTGATATGGACTCTCGTTTCACCATTTCATATCAACAGGTTAATGTACTTTACGAGTTTCCCGTTTCTTACCATCTACCAATTTTCTTCTACAAAGATATGTAATCACTTTTGATTTACCAAACACTTTGTAAATTATTTTTTAATCTTTTTTTCGTAGCCCGTAGGGGAGTCGAACCCCTCTTTTCAGGATGAAAACCTGACGACCTAACCGATAGTCGAACGGGCCAAATTGTAGTCCCTGTAGGATTCGAACCTACGACAACTTGTATGTAAAACAAGGGCTCTACCACTGAGCTAAGGGACTATTTTGGTTTCCAACATGTCAAAGAACTTTCTCTTTTGTTTGATGATACAAAGATAAAAACTTTTTTCTATTCCTGCATCATCGGGTAAAAAAAAAACCCCAAACTTTTTTTAGAAGTTCGGGGTTTAACCTATTGTTATTTCTAACTTGTTATTTTACCACATTTTCCGAACTACAATTTACCACATAGCGATACCAGCTACAAATCTCTTGTTGCTTAAACGACGAAATATGGACCATTGTTGTTCTCATTGTATTATAATTATACTGAAGTATAGTAAAAGTTTATTTTTAGTCAAATAAAATTATCAAAGTATTTATAAAATATGAAAACCTTAAGAGAACTTATCAAAGAAGAATTATTACTTGAGAAAAGAATTGCTCAAATAGTTTCGTCTATTTCGGTTTCATTTATGTTTGAGATTGATAAGTCAATGCATGCTGATAGTCGAACGGTTAGAGATGACATTGAAGGTTATAATGAAAGACCGATTGCAAATGCTGAAATTAAAGAAATCCTTAGACAAGTAATAAAAGTTATTGCAGAGAAAATTGTATCACAAGAAATTAAATCAGATGAACAATTTGTTGTAAAATCTTTGAAATGGGAATTGGCTTTAGCCATTTCACCTGTACATATGTCAGGTACTTATTGGAAGTTACTAATTAAAACTATTTTTAGAGAATCTGAATCAAACCCATTTAGGGTGGGTAAAGACCAATTGGTTATTTATTCAGATGTTTAATAAAAAAGGGTAACACTATGTATCTAAATCGTTTCCGTGTTACCCAAAAATTAAGATTCTTAATCTTAATTCACTCATGATTGGGCTTGTGTATCTAAATCGTGCTCCCCAACCACAATACAAAGATACAATAAAATTTTGAATTACAAAATTTATTTAAAAAATAATGTATCTGACTGAATTGTTGTGTCGTTTAAACGTGTTTGATAGGTTGTCGACTTGTTCATCATGAACATAGAAAACGCAACATTTACCACGACAATAATAACTGCATATATATTCAATTTCATAGTACCTTAGGAGGGACTCGAACCCTCACGTCATAAGACATATGTTTCTAAGACATACGTGTCTACCATTCCACCACCAAGGCATATATATCACATCAGACAGGCATTCTACTCCCCGCACATACATAAATGTAACACGAAATTGTATCTAATTTAACCCTACGTTAGCGGTACGGGTACCTGAAGATATGATATATTGTACCCCCGACAGGATTCGAACCTGTGACCTACGGTTTAGAAAACCGTTGCTCTATCCTGCTGAGCTACAAGGGCAAATTTGGTACTCGAAGCGGGAATCGAACCCGCACGGGCGCAAGGCCCACAAGATTTTAAGTCTGGCGTGTCTACCTATTCCACCACCCGAGCATTTATTTTACTATGGTACAAATATAATTGATTTTACTTAAAGATACAACTTACTTGTCGAAACTTTCTTCATATAAAGTATCTCGTTCTTGTTCTTCGGTATTGTAGGCATGGTGCAAAGTAACCGTTGAATCATTGAAATTGAATATGAATGTTCCATCTGAACCCTCATTAATTTCCCAACCACCAAAATGACTTTCAAGTTGTTGGTAACACCAATCTTCAATTCCTGCAGGTACCGCGTCACCTGTTGGTTCAAATGAATTTTCAATATATCCAGAATCACCACCACCATTGTAACGTAATTGCAAGATACCGTCAGATGGTACTTCAACATCTTCCAAATCTTCATCAATCCATTTATCAAATTTTTTTTTGTCATCCTCAGAATCGTAATCAATTGAATTTCCTTCACTTCTACCGTAATAAAAAACTTCATGAGTTACGGAAATTTCTTTATCCTCACCATTAATACTAATTTCAATCCTTTGAAAACTAATATTGTCAATATCATTATTTAAATTATCTAAAGAATCTGCGTACTTAACAACTTTTTTTAATATTGGTAATAATCCTTCAGGAACATCGGCACTATAGTTATTTGAAAAATGATTCACATACTTCCATTCAATACTATCGTAATTAATTCTATCCGCTTCTTGCTCAAGCTCTATTTCGATATATCCTTCTTTCATTCCTAAAGAACCAAGATAATTTGATGTTCTTCTAAGGTATTGTTTCTCTTCTGGTGTTAAAATTTGTTTCATGTTAATAAATATCAGTCTTCTATGTTCATGGTCCTCATCATCCACTGAGGTCGTTTATTTTCTGAGATATTGACAATCCATTCTTTTGCAGATGGAAGGTAATTATTACAATCTTCCTTAACATGTTGTTCTCCAACATAACGAGTGTAAACAATTTTTCCATCACTATTTTTGAATTCAGGACCAAATCTTTTTTCCATTTCAAAGATTCCTTCACTATGGTGTCGGAACATTCTGTGTAATGAATCTCCAATCCAACCTTTGGTTTCATCCAACCATTCGTGTAGATGAATATAATCCTCAGGTTTTCCTCCAAATTTCTTTGCGGAACTTTTTGCGTGTAAGTTAGGATGTGCCATAATTTTATTTTGTGGAGCTAGTGAGAATCGAACTCACCTCAGAAACATTGCAAGTGTTTCTCGCCAAGCCTTGGTACATGTAACCCCGTCTTTAAATTGTCTTCTCAACTTGTTGTGTTGTCGTTTGACCGTAAGCATCACAATCAACGTGTTTTGATGTTGAACATGAACTCATTATCCAAATAACAAATCCAACAATTATGAGACCAAACCCAATACGTAATTTTCGTTCAAATCTGTGTTCATTTTCTGTCATCTTATTCATGTTTTTAAGTTTATACAAATATAACAAGTTATTTTGGTAATCGTGTTGTTTTTTATTAAAATAATTTGAGCCTCCTGTCGGATTCGAACCAACGACCTGATGATTACAAATCATCTGCTCTAGCCAGCTGAGCTAAGGAGGCAATTTTGGCGGACGTAGACTCATCACCTACTCATGGGCTTCCACCGAGCCCCTGGCGGTCCTGACGGGAGTTGAACCCGCTCCATACTCCGTGACAGGGAGATATCTTAACCGTTTGACCTCAGGACCAAAATTGTCAGTCTTTCCTGACCGTCACCTCTAATCCACAGGTATTAACCCGTATCATAGTAAGCTTGGTTGGCTCGGTTGGAAAAGTCACGGCTACCTCTGTTTCCAAACCAATATTGTGATTAACGGCTAAATGTAGCTCGACCGATTACTCTCACATTTCCCACCCTGAGATTACAGGGAGTAGATATTCATAGTTTTTCTATTCAAAACCCATCGCGTCTTACCGCTTAAAAGTCAACCATATACTCGGAGGTCAAGATGGTGTTCTTGCCTTTTTTCCGACGACCTCCTCCATAAAGCCGTGTGAGGCGACAACTATACCATTTATCAGTAACGGTACCAAAACTACTGAGTATCTCTTACTCATTGAGCGGGAAACCAGGTTCGAACTGGCGACTTATAGCTTGGAAGGCTATCGCTCTACCAACTGAGCTACTCCCGCAATGGAGCGAGAAACGAGATTCGAACTCGCGACTTTCAGTTTGGTAAACTGATGCTCTACCAACTGAGCTACTCTCGCATTTGCGTCCTCTACAGGACTTGAACCTGTGACCTATTGTTTAACAGACAATTGCTCTAAACCAACTGAGCTAAGAAGACGTAATCGTCGGGGTAGGAGGTGTCGAACCTCCCGCTTCCTGGTCCCAAACCAGGCGTCTCACCCCAAGACTATACCCCGATTATATTTTTCCCATATGTCAAAGAACACTACAAAGATAATAAAAAATCCTTATAAAACAAAAAACCCTGAACATTTTGTGTTCAGGGTTTATCATTTTTGGCTTTTACCTTTGATTAAATCTGAACACTTGAGCACATATCTCTATCCCCGCCATTCGTCGGTGCTAAAGTTGCTAAAAGTGTATTCAAATTCTTCATTGTTGTAATTATAGTATAAATAGTACTAAAAGTTAAAAAATCAATCCTAAACTTATTTTTTTAATTTACCAATTTTTTTTCCAATCCTGAAATAATATATGATGCGGTCATATAGTTGGTTGCTAAAGGTGTGTTATATACATTACAAATCCTTAATAACATATTCACATCAACTTGGTGGGGATGAACTTCCAACGGGTCAATAAAGAATACAACACCAGATATTTGACCATCAGCAATCATGGATGCAATTTGAGCATCTCCCCCAAGTGGTCCTGACTTCATACATTCAACATCCAATCCCGCATGCTCAATATGTTTTCCTGTGGTACCAGTTGCAATAATGTCAACTTTTTTAAAAAATTCCAATCTTTTCATAATGAAAGCTACCATATCAGCTTTCTTACCGTCGTGAGCAATAACCGCAATTTTCATAATAAACTATCGTTATCTTCTGGTTGAGCAGTTTTATCAAAATTTATTTTTTTAAATGTTGATTGTTTTGGTTTTGCTTGTGACTTATGAGAGTTCATAAAAGAACCTAATAATCCCATAAATACACAAAATGTTAATGACCATAATATGGTTTGATAATAATGTTTTGAATTCATATTTGTGGACCCTCACGGGCTCGAACCGTGCACCTACTGATTATGAGTCAGTTGCTCTAACCTACTGAGCTAAGGGTCCATTAAGATGTTTAGAACAACACCAAATCTCCATTGATGTTATCCCAATCATCTTCAAGATAATACGATGGTTCGTTTTCTAAACCATCCATTAAGGTTACATCCCAAAGTTCCTTTTCATTCAACTCTTCAGTTGTATATGTAAACTTTTCGTGTATTTTTGTGTTTGGGTCTGTCATGATAATATAATGTTAATACCTTAAATACCTAATCTCACATTTTTATACGGTATGTTCGATTTGAACTCTGATACAATTTTGAGGTAATCGAGAAACATGACGGTAATTGTTGATATAACCCATCATATTTCCACTACCAATTGCATTCGCTGAGTGAACAACCACATCAACAACAGATTTCCCATCCATCCATTGTTCAACCAACCACTTCGCACAATCCATACCAGTTTTTTCGGTGATGTTATCGTAGTTCAATTCATAGTTCTTATAAACATTTCTGTGCCATTCTGCCATTGCAGTATCACCCAAATCATGGTCCAAAGAAATCATATCGATGTTCTCCAATCCGATTTCATTTATCTTCTCAACAAATTCGTCATAAGAACGAACAATTACCCAATTGTCTTTTTCGACAGGAGTCCTTACGTCATCCAAATATATTCTTTTTTTCATTATACAAAGATAGTAATTAGCTACCGACTTTCCAAGCGGCTTCAACAATTTTACGTCTTTTTGTTGAATCCTCAAAATTCCCAATAACGATACCATCCTTAATTGTAAATGCGTGTTGTTTAACTGTAAGGATATAAGTACCTGTTGGGTATTTGGTCACAAATGTTCCAACCGTCATTTGACGAATAACTTTCTCACCCTTAACTTTAACCTCGTAACGAAGGGTATTGAAAATTGAATTTTCCATTACAGGTTTACCCATCATCTTACAACATTTACGACCGATGCGTGTACGTTGTCTTGACATATTATTCATTCCCATTACAAACCCACGAGTACCCTGACCAAATTTACGACCAAATATGTCTCTGACTATTTGGTGTGATAAGTCATAATCAATCCCAAACGCTGAAGCAATTGAACGAACAACACAATCATTGTTCTCATTTTTTGCAATTACAGAATTCTCATAACCTTTAATCGCTTCAGATGTTTTGCAGTATGGGAGTTGATTTTTCATATAACAAAGATAATAAAAAAACTTGATTCCGCAATAAATTTTAACGATATTTATAAGTAAGACAAAATAAAGGTGTCTTTTGGATAAACCAAAAATGAGAACAAATGTACTTTATATTAAGGGGGTGAAAATTTTTCATCCCTTTTTTTGTTTTATGAAGAAAATAAACTATCCTTTTAAAAAATTAAAAAATGAGTAATGTATTAGTATTAAACTACGACTACACTCCTTTGAACTTAACTTCAACAAGGAGGGGTTTCGTACTTGTCGATAAGGGTAAGGCGGAAATTATAAAATCTGATGAGAATCCAATTAATGTTGGATTTACAACATACGTGCGTCCATTAATCATTCGATTATTAAGTTATATCAAATTCAACAGAAAAACAACAAAGGTTAATCGAAATAGAATCTATAAACGGGATAACTACGAATGTGTGTACTGTGGTTTAAACAAACAATTAACTTTGGACCATGTTATTCCTAAATCTCGCGGTGGACGTAATGAATGGACTAACCTGGTGACTTGTTGTTTTAAGTGTAATCTTAAAAAAAGTAATAGAACTCCTGAAGAGGCAAAAATGGTTATGAAGCATAAACCTTATGTTCCATCCATTATGAACGATAACGCAACATTAAACAAAGCTTGGACAGAATATCAAGAATCCTTTGTTTATTAAAATAAATTACTAAACTTATAAAAAACAAATAATATATATGGAAAATTACGTAAACCCAGAACAAACAGGTGAAAACCAACAAGATTTAATTAACGCATCATTAATTTTCGCAAGAGCATTAGGACTTATCTTTAGAGACGATGAAGGTATTGTTGTTGATATTCAAGGAGATGTTAAATTAGGTGATGGGGTTAAGAAAGTTATTGTATTCAAACAAGACAACCAGGTACACATTTACAAATGTGAAGAGGATGTTGAAGAAGGTACTGCAGTAAATTTAGGTATGCCACCAGATGAAGGTGAAATGACCGAACCGTCTACCGAAGGTGAAACTCCAAGTACTGAAGAATAATTCAAATCGGTTTTGAGGTTTGTTTTATTTTAACTATATTTGTACCACACTAAAATATTAAATATGGACTACGGAAAAGAATTTCAAGCTTATTACACAAAACACTTAGGGAAACCATCATCACATTTGGATTATTTTTCAAACCAAATCCAATCATCTATGACTCCATACATTTTAGAGGAAAGAGAGATGAGAGCAACTCAAATGGATATCTTCTCAAGATTAATGAGAGACAGATTGTTATGGGTTGCAGGTCCTGTTGATGACCACATGTCAACAATCGTACAAGCTCAATTAATGTTCTTGGATTCAAGTGATAAATCTGACATCACAATGCACATTGACTCACCAGGAGGAAGTGTTAAATCAGGTCTATCTATGGTAGATGTTATGGAATACATTTCTTGTGACATTCGTACCGTAAATACAGGAATGGCAGCGTCAATGGGTTCAGTTTTGTTAGGAGCAGGAACAAAGGGTAAACGTTCATCATTACGTTTCTCTAAGACAATGTTACACCAATCATCAGGTGGAGCCTATGGTAATATCCAAGACGCTCGTATCAATATGATTGAATGGGAAAAAACCAATAAAATTCTTTTTGATTTGTTGGGTTCTTATTGTGGTAAAACTACCGAACAAGTTACTTTAGACGCAACTCGTGATTTGTGGCTAAGTTCTGACGAAGCTCTTGAATACGGAATCATTGACGAAATCGTTAAAACAAAAAAGAAGGGTAATTAACCCTTCTTTTTTTGAGATTTGGAACACCCCCTTCGTTTTAGTTCTCATTTATATTCAAGAGTCTTCACTCTAGAATGCCTTTATCTAAATTAAGATGTTTTTAATTTAGATTCAACTTTTTCTGCATTACCTGCGAATTTACTAAATAATCCACAAATCGTACTTGAAATGCCATTTTCAATACTGGTACCAAAACTACTATTAGTTATTGCTCCTCCAAGAGTGTTTCTTAAAAAGGCGTAACCTGTACCATCAAATCCTTTTTGTCTTTGTAATGACATCACCATTCCTTCTACAATACTTTCAGCAATTAATTTTGTCATCAATTTACAATCCGACATTGATTTAATTACATCTGATGGTCTTGAGGTTAAATAAGAAATTATAAAATTTGTCATAAAACCTTCACCAAATAATGGTACAATAAATTTTTTCAAAATTGGCTCAACAAATGTTTGAGTTGCATTTCCAAAAAACCCTCCAAATACAGATTTAAGTGCTCCACCTAAGTCTTGTTCTGAAAGTAAACCTGTAGATTCTAAGTAAGCGAGTTCTTGTAATACATTAAATGATAATTGTATTTTTTTATCTTCAGATAAATTATTAAAGTCACCCTTACTCTTAATGCTTTCAACAAGTACAGAAAGTCTGGTATTGACTAAATTTTCTTTAATCAAGTTCTTTTCTTTTTGTTCTTTAATCTCCATTAAAGATTTTCTTACTTTTCTTTCTAACATGTTTTTAAATTATTTAATTCTCCAAATAGAATCATCACCATATGATGATGGTCCTCCAGGTGCTCTACCTGTTAACATATCAATGTATCCATCAATTGTTTTTCCTCCACCAAATGCTCCCCATGAACCGTAGAATTCATTTTTACATGCTTGAACTTTTTCTTTCATAGCATTTAACATATTAGGTTCAATTTTTTTCTTTTTCTTAAATGCTTGGTAATAAGCCTCGATTGTTGTTTTACAATCTGCAGAACTTTCAGGTGTTTGGTCTCTAACCGCATCTGCAAATGCTGATGTGATTTCTGTATTAGTTATAGTACTTGGTGGGAAATACATTACTAAATCTTGAACGAAATATCCTTCAGATTTAGGACTTACCACTTTTGATGTCCATGTTTTAGCTTGTTCAGGGTCCAAATCTTTTCTTAATTTAGCTCCTTGACTTTGCCATTTACTAACAATCGCTTTTTGGTCATCAGTTAATGCTTCACCAACACCACCTGATACTTTTCTTCTAAATAATGAAGTCCCGTCAATAACTTTTTTCTCGTACATCGTTGGGTTATTAATATTTTCTTTAGTATCAATAGAAATTAATTCATCATATGTTTTCCATCCACCTTCTTTTTTTGTTAATTCAATATTGGAGTCTGTAGATTTCTTAACTTCTTCAGCGTCTGCTTTAGTTTTTGCATCTGAAACTTTATTAGTTTCAATTTTACCATTATTACATTCCCATTTTTCAGAACCAGGTTTAAATTTACCATCAGGACCAACAGTTCCGTAAGTATTATCAATAAAAAAGTATCTGTATCTACCAGGAGTTTTTGTACTTTCTTGTTTAACAGCAAATTGTTTATTAGGATTTGTTGAACCCATAGAGACTATAAACCCATTTCTAATACATCCACTATCAATGAATGATTGTAATTGTTCTTTAACGCCTGGTTTATCGTCTTCGTTAAGAATCTTATTTGTTGTTTTCATTTTAGAATGCATTTCTAAAATGTTTTTTACTTCGCTTTCAGTTAAATTAAATTTCATATTTCTATATTTTAAAAATCAGTATTTGATGGGTCAATTTTCACAATTTCACCACTAATTTCAGGTGCTGGTGTATTACAGATTTTATCTACATCTGCATCAGTAAATGATGTGAATCCTAAACCTTTAAGTTTAGCGTCTGTCATACTACCATATTTACCATCAGCAGTTAAACCTAAACATCCTTGAACTTTAAGAACTACATCAGATTTACAACCTTTTTTATAAGTTCCAGTACAACTACTGAATCCACTTGTCCCTCCTCCTCGTCTTGGTCTTGGTGTTGGAATTCTTCCGCCTCCTCCACCGCCTCCACCTAATTCAGAGTCGTCTATTTGTTCAGATATTCTTTTTTTTTCAACTGATTCGTTAATAAATGTAACTTTAGAACCTTGACACGCAATTTTCTTACCTGTTGAAGTTCCATTAGTTTTCTTAACTCTTCCATCTGAAAATACTTGGTATTGTGCTCCTGAAGTACCTTTAATTAATATGTATACATAATTGTTTGCATTTTTACGAACGTTTTGGTCAACGTTACCATCAGAATCAAAAATACATGGGAATTGAGTTTTAAACCAATTAATATTTTTTTGTTCTGTACTTGCAACCGAAAGTTTAGCTTCTTTTTTACTTCTATAACTCATAGAAGAAAATGTTTCCATTAATTCTGATAATTCTTCATCATCCAACTCATCAACTAAATCTTCTATTAAATCACCAAAACCTAAATCTTCATATTCTCTTTTAACATTACACAAATCATCCATATTACCTTTTTTCATTTTGGCGGCTTGTTCTCTCCATAATGAATCATCGGTACCTCCAAACATGTAAGCGGTTTGATAATTGAAAGACCTGTTAAATGCGCTTGCGATTGCCGCGGCGTCAAGAGTTCCTTCCGTTTCTGGTCTACCACTACATGAGCTTAATATTTTTTGTATTGCCTTTTCGGGGGCAGTGTCAATTCCATCCTCTTTGATTAATTTTTTTAATGATTTCTCATTTTCGGTTAAAGTTTTTGTTGGGTCGTATCCCATCATTAATTTAACTCTATTTAAAGCTTCTTTTGGGCTATAAGTTGGTTGTATCATAATCTTTTTTTTATTATAAATATATCGTTATTAACAATAAATATCATTTATCACCAAATTTGATTTGCTGACCCTCTAGTTAATCCTGTTGCCCATTTTTCACCTGCCTTTCCTAACATGTTGGCGTGACCTCGTTTTGTTTGATAGGAGTCTTCCCATTTTGGGACACTTCCTCCTCCACCTCCCCCACCTGTGGATGGTGCGGCAGCCGCAGCTTCTTGTTCTCCAATTTCACCTGTTCCTTCTTCATCATTAACAGGGTCTGAGTTTTTGGTAAAAAAGTCAATCAAATAATCTACATCTAAATTCATATCAATAAATATTTTTATAATTGGAAAAAAGTATTTATATTTGTCGTATGAGAAGAATAATTGGAATTTTAGTGTTTTTGGTTCTCCTAACTGGTTGTGAGAAATACGTAGTTGAAAAAAGTGATGTCACTTTAAGTGGGAAATACGTCATTTCTAAATTAAATGTTATTAATGTTGACCAAAGTCAAACACCTGATTCATTATATTTAATGGGTTCAACTTATGTTAACCATAATTTACCAAAACCATTTGATTCTATTGTAATTGATAATTTTTATTTACACATGGATTACTCCACGATTAGACTTAATATCTTGGGAGTTACTTCGACAGGACAAGATATTTGGGAATATGGTAATTCTCCTGATGAAATTTTTTACAGAATTTTTGGTAACAGCTCATATTGTAGTGGGTATTTACAATTCACATATATTACATCTGTAGGTAACGCAGCCACAATGACCTTCCTAATTGAAAATGATGGGCTTGAATCACTTCAACTTAAAAGTGAAGGTGCGTGGTTTGAAGGTGATATGGGACAAAAACAAGTAATGACTTTAGGGTTGACAAGAGTCGGACCCTAATAGTATTCAGGTTTTGGTAAGGACTTTGGATTTACTTCGTAATATTCATTTAAAAATGACATAAGGACTTCTTCATCCAACTCAATTTTTGGGTCTTCATAGTAATCCTCTTCATCCTCAAATTCATCATCATAAAATCCAAAATCTTCTGACTCAAGAACATATCCATATTCTTCTGAAATAGAATAATCTATGTTATCTGTTCTAAGGACATCATCACTGTCCTTAATAGTTCTAAATGACACCTCTAAAATGTTTGACTCCGCATTCAGGAAGTACGACACAATTTCTTTAATTTCCATAACATTTATTTTACTAAGAAATATATGGAAAAAAAGCAAAAATCTACAGAGCATAAAAAAACCCCTATTTTTAGTAGGGGTTTTTATTTTAATTATATCTGTTAAAACGATTAAACATTTCTGTTATCTTGTTTTTTTGTATTAAGAACGACTCTTTTAAATCTTCATCAACATCTTTAAAGTCATCTTCAGTTGCATCAAAATCTTCATCTTCATCCATTTTACTTTCATAAGAAAATTCTTGGTATGGTCCAGCTTTACCTGGTCCATCACTATTAAAGTCATATGCTCTATCCATAGCTCCGTATATACCTTGAACTCCTGAAACATCTTGTTCCGTAAATTCTGGGTCACCGTAGATATCACCTTCCTCTAATTCATCATCAGCAAAGGCGGATTCCATTGGTTCATAAGAATACATGTCATCGTCATCAATCTCATTTACAGGATAAACATCACCAGGTCCGTTTGAATCAAAGGTATATGATGGTTGGACATCATCGTCATCCATATCGTCAACATTTCCACCTTGTTCTTCAATTTCATCTGTAACTTCAGATGCGTTAAGGTCTTCATAACCGTCATCTTCATTGTCAGGGTCATCAACACCATCTTGAGTGTAAGAAGACTCATAATCTTGAAAATCATCATCGTCTTCCATATTGTCGCTGTAATTTACAAACTCATCGGCATCAGATTCATTAGTTTCTTTACGAGATTTTTTTAATTGTTTAAATAAATCATCAGCAACTTTATTTAACTCTGAAAATTTAGACATTTTAGCATAACCTTCAATTTTTTCAATTAATTTATCATCGGATAAATCATCAATAAGAGTTTCAATGTTTTTAATTTTAGAATGTTTTACAATAAAATTTTTAATTTTACTTTTTAATTTTGAATCGTGTATTTTTTTACTTTCATACAATTTCTTGTGCATTCCTTCAAAAGTATCAACATCATTTGACGAACCTTCGATGTAGTCAAACCCTGCAGTTGGATTTAAATCTTCTTCGTCATAGATATCATCTAAATGACCAGTTTCTTCTTCCATGTATCCTGAACCACATTCATTACAAACACCTTCGTACATACTTCCACCACATTCACAAACCTCATCAGAATTTTCCTCTAACGCCATCAAAATTTCTGGATTTGACATTACGAAATCTTTAGCTTGGTCAAAAAAGCTTGGTTCATCATCTTCTCCAAGTTCTTCTTCCATGTATCCTGAACCACATTCATTACAAACACCTTCATACATTTCCATTGCACCACATTCATCACAAACTTCTTTGGTTTCAACTTGTTCGTTGATTCCCATGTTGGTGTATTTTTTAACTTCACCTTTATTATTCACAACAAACCCTTCTTTATCGCTTATGTCATCATAAACATATAATGGTTGTGTGTTTGATACCTGTGGTTGCATTGTTTGGTATCCATTATAAACACTTTTATGTTGGTTCAAAATATCTTGCTTATCGCTTGCAGATAATTGACCTATTCCGAAATATCCTTTCATAGTTTTTTATTTATAAATACCATAAAAATCTCAATTTGTTTGATATACCCAAAAATAAGGGTTATGTTTCCATTATGGGAACTATTGAAGATTATTATATTGACGAAATTGCTGAGGGGGCAATATTATTGGATGGTTTGGAGGACGCAATTATTGGTGTCGTTGAAGAGTTTGGTAATGGGCGTAGGGTACTTTATTCTGTAGACAAAATAATTAATATATTAATGGAGCGTGATGGTATGACAGATTCTGAAGCTTATGAGTTTTATGACTTTAATATTTTGGGATTACACGCAGGAGAACAGAATCCAGTTTTTTTGGTAACAGAATAATTTGTATATTTGTTGAATAATTAAAAATTTAACTATGAACATCTTTTTTCTTGATGACGATATTAAAAAATGTGCACAATACCATTGTGATAAACACGTGGTAAAAATGATTTTGGAAACGGCTCAACTTTTATGTGGGGTTCATCAT
>Ga0194059_1000245_pt1 | contig 26728 bp, 17 predicted proteins | sample SepL6211m_MetaG_FD_163426 | JGI IMG/M metagenome (GOLD analysis project Ga0194059, IMG submission 163426) | Anoxic zone freshwater microbial communities from boreal shield lake in IISD Experimental Lakes Area, Ontario, Canada - Sep2016-L626-11m | ecosystem: Environmental > Aquatic > Freshwater >... | reverse complement strand
CTCGGCCACCTTCGCCATCAATGTCTACACCATCACCTCTTCGGCAGGAATCGGCGGCAGCATCGGCAGTTCCGCATCCGTTCCCTACGGCAGCAGCATCACCTACACCATCACCCCGAATTCCGGCTATTTCGTTGCGAGCGTCACCGTTGACGGCGTCTCCGTTGGCGCAGTGGCCAGCTACACTTTCACCAACGTCACGGCAAACCATACCATCGCGGCCACCTTTGCCCTGCCGCCGCTAGTCGTAGCCACTGCAGCACTTGCCGGCGGTCTGATCGACACCCCCTACAGCCAGACCCTGACCGCCACCGGCGGTAAAGCGCCCTACAGCTGGAGCATTACAGGCGGCGCGCTGCCCGTCGGCATGACCCTGAGCACCGTCGGCACCGTCAACGGCACAACCGCCACTGCCGGTACCAGCAGCTTCACCGTCCAGGTTACCGACGCCGTAGGCACCACCACCTCCGCTCTCCTGAGCATCACGGTACTCGGCCCCTACCCGGTGATCGTTCCCCGGGTTGCAGCTGGTCGTCTGTATAGCGTATCACTCAAAGAAGACGGCACTGTCTGGGCATGGGGAGTCAACTCCGCCGGTCAGGTTGGCGACGGCACAACCACCCAGCGTCCCGCCCCGGTGCAGGTCAGCGGTTTAAGCGGTATCACCGCAATTTCAGCCGGAGACGGCAACACTCTTGCCCTGAAAAATGACGGCACCGTCTGGGCATGGGGCTTTAACGGCAACGGCAACCTCGGGGACGGCACCACGATCACCCGCTTAACACCACTCCGGGTCGGTGGCCTGACCGATGTAATCGCCGTTGCAGCAGGAGTCGGCCACAGCCTTGCATTAAAGAACGACGGCACCGTCTGGGCCTGGGGCAACAACAGCTTTGGCCAGCTGGGCGACGGCACCACCACCCAACGCCTGACTCCGGTGCAGGCAACCAGCCTGAGCGGAGTCACAGCCATTGCAGCAGGCAGTTCCCATACTGTCGTCCTGAAAGGTGACGGCACTGTCTGGACCCTGGGTTGGAACGGCTACGGCAATCTCGGTGACGGCACTACCATCAACCGCTCCACTCCGGTGCAGGTCAGCGGCCTGGACGGTATCATAGCTATTGATGCAAGCACTGTTCATACCGTTGCCCTGAAGAACGACGGCACCGTCTGGGCCTGGGGATACAACGGCTACGGCCAGCTCGGAGACGGCACCACCACCCAGCGTCTCACCCCGGTGCAGGTCAGCAACCTGAACGGCATCACCGCTGTCTCTGCCAACCAGAACAATACTTTGGCCCTGAAGAATGACGGAACCGTCTGGGCTTCGGGCTGGAACATTTACGGCCAGATCGGCGATGGCACCACCACCCAGCGCTTGACCCCGACACAGGTAACCGGCCTGAACGGAATCATCGCCATATCGGCCGGTGACAGTCACAACATCGCCCTGAAAGACAACGGTACAATCTGGTCGTGGGGGCACAACTCCTACGGCCAGCTCGGAGACGGCACCACCGTAAACCGTCCTGTTGCGGTACAGTCCGGCACCCTGAATCTCATCGTTGTCAGGATCTCCGGAGCCTCACCGACAGACATCCCACAAGGGTCCTCATACACGTTTACCCCGGATGCACTCGGTGCAGTCTCCTTCAGCATAACCAACAAGCCGGCCTGGGCCCTGTTTGATCCGACCAGCGGCACCTTGAGCGGCACCCCGGGAGCCGCCGATACAGGCACCAGCTCCGGTATCATCATAACCGCTAAAAACGGGGCATACATCGACTCGCTTCCCGCCTTCGCCATTACCGTCCACGGTCCAGTCGCCATCAGCGTCACCGCAGGAAGCGGCGGCACGGTCAACGGCCCGGCAGGCATCACCTACGGCGGTAGTGTCAGCTACAGCATCACTCCTGAAACCGGCTACCATCTGGTCGATGTCCTGGTTGACGGTAGCAGCGTCGGGACGGTCACCAACTACACCTTCACCAATGTGAAAGCACCCCACACCATTTCGGCCACCTTTGCCATTGACACCTTCACCGTCACACGTACCCCCGGCGCCAACGGCACAATCAGCGGCCCGGCAACGGTCAATTACGGTGACACACCGACCTACACGATCTTACCCGCCACCGGCTACCATGTGGTTGACGTAACCGTTGATGGCGGTACTGTCGGTGCGATAAACAGCTACGCCTTCGGCGCCATAACCGCCAACCATACAATCTCGGCCACCTTCGCCATCAACACCTACACGGTCACCCTCGCAGCCGGGGCCAACGGCACCATCACCGGCCCGGCAACGGCAACCTACGGCAGCAACGCCAACTACAGCATCACTCCAGCCAGCGGCTACCATGTGGTTGATGTTCTTGTTGACGGAGTCAGCACCGGAGCCGTTACCAGCTATTCTTTTGCAAACGTGACGGCAAACCACACCATTTCTGCCACTTTTGCCATCAACAGCTATGCCATCAGCGCTTCCGCAGGAACCGGCGGCACTATCAGCGGTCCGGCATCTGCGACCTACAACAGCAGCGCCACCTATGCCATTACTCCGAATAGCGGCTATTACATCGCCGGAGTCACTGTTGATGGCGTCGCTGTCGGCGCCTTAACCAGCTACACCTTCACCAGCATAAACGCTGCTCATACCATCGCAGCCACCTTTGCCCTGCCGCCACTTTCAGTCACGACGACAGCGCTGGCAAGCGCTACGACCGGAAAGGTTTACAGCCAAACACTGGCGGCTACCGGCGGACTTGCATCCTACACATGGAGTATCTCAAATGGCGCACTGCCGGCCGGCCTGACCCTGAGCAGCGCCGGCGTCATCAGCGGCACCCCCACGGCGGTCGCCACCGGCACCTTCACTGTACAGGTGCGTGACGCTGTCGGCACCACGGCAACGCAGCCGCTAAGCATCGTCATCGCTGCGCCACTCAAGGCTGATCTGACCGTCACCGCCGTTTCCGGCCCGGTCACTATCACCCGCGGTACGACCAGATACACCTTCACCGCCACGGTCAAAAACCAGGGCACTGCCGCTTCTGCAGCGGCAAAAGTTGGCTTCTACCTCTCAACCGGCACGACTATCAGTACTACCGTCAGCAAATCGAACTCTCTGGTGGGAACCACTGTGCTTCCTGCCCTGGCCGCCGGGGGCAGTTCAACGGTGACACTCACCGTCGCAGTACCGACCAGCGCCATAGCCGCCGGCAGCTATTACATCGGCGCCTATGCCGACAGCGGTAACACTGTTTCCGAACTGTCAGAAACCAACAACGGGAATGCAACGGCAGTCAGAGTGAAAGTCAGGTAGACCTATTCCGAATGAAATGCTTTCGGGGCCGTGGCATTATGCTCACGGCCCCTTTTTTTATTGTGCCAGTGAACCGGATAGCGACACGGTAGTCATTCAAAACTTTTGTTTGCAGATAAAATAGACTGCATGCACAAATATGCGGCATATATTCCCCGTCTGACAAAACGTTCCGTCATCAATTATTGGGTTCACGCATTGACAATCCGTTCATGACACTACTGTTCAGCAGTTGAATCTATTATCCCGGGCGTCACCGTTGTTCGGTAGGATTCTTGCAAAAACCTTTCATTATTCCGTGACTCCGACAACTTGAGCGGCTTTTTTATACTCCGGAGCATCTATGAAAGATTCCGCTGCCAGACATACTGTTGACACTCCCATAACAGACGATCTGCTGCGCCAGTTAGCCTATAACGAGAAAATGGCCGATCTCGGTAAAATTACCGCCGGCGTTGTTCACGAACTGAATGCTCCGCTCTCCGTCATTGTTTCGGCAGCACAGATTATCCTGCGGGAGGAGGGGGTTCCGGAAGCCGTACTTGAAATGGTTTCCCGCATCAGCTCGGAAGCGCAGCGCCTGTCGCACCTGACCAAAGGACTGCTGAACTTCGGCAGCTTTGACGAAACCATCAGTAACGTGGACCTCAACATCACCGTCGATTTCATTCTCGACTTCCTCAGCTTCGAAGCCGCCCGTCGTGCGGTAACTATTTATAAACAGCTTGATCATTCGCTGCCCACAATCCGACTGGACGGCAACATGCTGAAACAGATTCTGCTCAATATCATCATGAACGCCCTGCAGGCCATGGAGGAGAGCGGAGGAAAACTCCTGGTTGAAACCACCGCCGGGGCAACCGGCAGTGTATGTTTCACCATTACCGACAATGGTCCGGGAATACCGGGCGCAACTATCGACCGAATTTTTGATCGCTATTTCACGACTAAAATGCCCGGTGAAGGCACTGGACTGGGACTTTTTGTAACGAAAAGTCTGGTGGAAAGCCTGGGTGGGAACATCGGAGTCACAAGCAGGACAGGTGAGGGTACAATCTTTACGGTTACGCTGCCGGTGCGGCAGTAAACGGCGCCATCAAACAGTACACATTACCTGCCGGACCCGATACTCCCCCCCGATAACGAGATACTCCCCCTCCCCTTTCATAATGCTGCCCGGCAGCAGATCATTGTAGAAAAATATCTTAGCGAGCGGCACGAGAACCTCCCACACCGTTGAACCGAACTCCCAGGCCCGCTCTTCATCTGACGTACATGAGACCAGATTATTCAAGCGGACGATCTGGGTACGCTTGTTAACCTGTTCAATGACGTCATGCTCACTGGCGTCGTAGGTGCCGCGATACAATGTAATTACAGGGGAGAGTGGATATTTTCGGATCAGCTCAAACTGGCAATATTCGTAGAGGATATCAAGCTGGGACTGGATGGCATTGGTACGGGCACTCCCTTTCATGACTTCTACCGAATAGTCAAAATACGCTTCGCTGTGAATTCCTTTGATGCGTGAGCGGTGGAAGGAGGGGGTGATGCCCATGCGACTTTCTACCCAGCGTTTAAGAACGGCCCCTTCAATAGAGTTGGAATCCATCATCCAGCCGCGCAGAAAACGGAGATAGCTGTTCTTGATACTTTTCCGGGCAGTGTCGGTCTGATCCTGCCAATGGTGCAGCTGGAATTTTACCGACATGTAATCGTTGAAGCTCAGAGCGCGCTCTTCCTGACTGTCAAGCGAGACAAGGCGGTCAAAGAGGAAGCGGTTGCCCTCCTTGACCCCCTGTATTTCGAGCATCTGGGGGTTGTCGTTAAAATGGCGCGAGGCGATGACCCAGGGCGGCAGGTTACAATTATTAAAGGAACCGTTATGCATGACGGGTCATCACCTCATTGTGAAAGTCGTAAAGGCAAATCCCCCCTAACCCCCCTTTAAAAAGTGGGGGACTTTAAAACTTCCCCCTTTTTAAAGGGGGATGGAGGGGGATTTGCCTACCATGTTCATAATATCTTTGCCAATTCCACCAGTGTGTACTTGATCGGGCCGCTGGTTACAAACGGCTCAACTCCGAGTTTTTCCAGTTCCCCCTTGGGATGTTCTCCCATCTGGGCGGTCACAACGGCACGGCAGCCGTCAAGAGCGGTAAAAATGTTCCTGAGCAGATTCCCGCGCAGCGGATGGTCCGGTTCGAAACTGCAATACCGTTCAACTGCCCGTTCATCAACCAGTGTGGCATCACCATTTTCGACTTCATAAATGAGAAAACGCTCGGCATGCCCAAAGTGCTGGTTTATTTCCTTACCATCTTTTGATGCAACTGCAATCAGCATGCTTCACCTCCCGGACTATGACGTATACCCATAGGCGTGAGCCTCAACCGGCTCAAATGAGAAACATTTTTTCGGACAGGTCCGCCCGCACGCCTGACAGCCGATACAATTTCCGGAATTGACGACAGTCATATACGCCTTGGCGGTATCTTCACAATCCACCTCTTCGTACGCCAGCACATCCATGGCACACGCCTTGTAGCAACGTCCGCAGCCGATGCAGAGTTCCTTGTCAATTGCCTTGATAAACTTCGGTGTCCATTCACGTCCATCTTTTGTTAATCCTGTGATAAATGCCATGCTTGTTTCCTCCCTTTGTGGTTTTTGTTACTCTTCCATAAATGATACTGCCTGTCCCTTATTCATCGCCTTGCGCAGCCAGGGCGGCGGATTGCCCCGCAGTACTTCCTGAAATCGCTCAACGGTCTCTTTCAGGCTGACCTCAGCGTTGGTCTTCATGGGATGAATCTTGTGTGCCACCAGCTTTGCCGCAGCCGGTCCACCGATCTGCATGGTGTAGACGATGGCACAGTCGGAAAGCACCTTTGCCCGTGCAGCAATACGATCTTCCTCATCTGAACCATGTTCACCGACGCTGACCGCTTCGAGAAAGCAGGCGTCATCCGGCCCGACCTCCCAGATGTGAAAACTCTGACACTGGCCAAAATGCTGATCGATGCTGTCACCGTTTGATGTCGTAAACGCGATTTTCATATGTTACCTTCCTTTCTCAGCAAAAAAGGCGCGACCATGTAAAAAGTATGGCGGCGCCTTTGCCGGTTGAATCGAATGCATATGTGAACGACATGAGTCATTGTTTTGATAAAAGCACATACCATGCCAATAGCTAACCATCTTAAATCATTCGCTATTGCCTATTTGCTGCCATATAACGAAACCGGAGTACTGCCTGTTTTTTCAGCAGGACTGCCTCAACACATCGAAACGTGCTGCTGACTGTACCAGCGTCTATGGTTGTAATTTGCCAGAATAACGATATAGTTGCATCAGCACAATCCGGTAGTGCGTCTATGCAGGAGACCGTCATGACCACAAAACCTATCGCCATACCTGCTAAGTTGAGCATCCCTCTCCTCCTCGCGCTGGTTGCCGCAGGACTGGCCGGCAACTACTTCAAATATCCGATCTTCCTCAATATCGATTTTCTCTTCGGCAGCATCTTCGCGATGCTGGCTCTGCAGCTCTTCGGTGCCGGCCGCGGCATTATCGCTGCCGCTGCCATCGCAGGCTATACCTATGTTCTCTGGAACCACCCCTACGCCATTATCATCATGACCGCCGAGGTTGCTGCGGTCAGCTGGCTGATGACCCGCCGCAAGGTGACGATGGTAGTCGCTGACGCGCTCTATTGGCTGGTTATCGGTATGCCGCTGGTCTACCTGTTTTATCACCTTGTCATGCACGTACCACCAAGCAATACCTATATCGTCATGACCAAGCAGGCGATGAACGGCATTGCCAACGCCTTGGTCGCCCGGCTGATCTACACTGCAGTAATGTTCCGCAGCCCCTCGCAGCTCATTTCGCTGCGCGAGATCATATCGAACCTGTTTGTGTTATTCATCATGCTGCAGTCACTGGTGATGCTTGCTACCACCAGCCGAACCGATTTTGCCGAAACCGATCGACATATTCGCAACAATCTTAAATATACCAGTCAACGGTTGGATCACTATGTTGCAACCTGGCTAAATACTAGAAAAGCAACCATTGTAAACCTTGCCGAGATGGCAGCCACCAGATCTCCACAGCAGATGCAGTCCCGCCTGGAGCAGGCAACAAAGTCGGATGCTAATTTTTTCTATATAGGACTTCAGGACAGAGAAGCGACCACAACTGCAATTTTCCCTCTTCTGGACGAACTCGGACGTAAGCTTGTCGGCAAGAACTACTCTGACCGACCATTCATACCTGTTCTTAAGCGGACACTAAAGCCGATGTTCTCAGAGGTTGTTGCAAGTCGAACCGGAACTCATGGAACAATGGTTTCCATACTTGTACCATTGGTAACCCGGGAGGAATACAAAGGGCATGTAATCGGGATTCTTAACCTGAAGCAGATACGGGAACAACTCGACACGAGCCTCGCTGAAAACGCCACACTCTTCACACTGCTGGATAATAACGGCACTATCATCATGACCAACCGCACTGATCAAAAGGTTATGACACCTATTGAGCGCGGCAAAGGCTCCTTAAATCGTCTTGATAACGATGTCAGTCAGTGGATACCGACACTGCCACCCAATACGCCTATATCGGAACGCTGGAAAAAATCATTGTATGTTGCAGAAACCTCCATAGGCGACCTGGCTGAATGGAAGCTACTGCTTGAGCAGCCGGTTGCTCCTTTCCAGAAAAAACTCTATGACAGATACACAGCCAGGTTTATGCTGCTGTTCCTGATTCTGCTCGGCGTGATGGCACTGGCGGAACTGTTGAGCCGTCAGGCCTTGCGCACTCTGGAAAAGCTCCGTCTGATCACCGTTGATCTTCCCGCCAAGCTGGCTTCGGAGGACAGAGAAATCACCTGGCCGGACAGCAGAATCAAAGAGACCAATCATCTGATCGGTAATTTTACCGTGATGGCTGATCAGATGATAGCGCAGCAGCACGCGTTACTGCTGGCAAAAGAGAGACTGGAGGTGAAAGTTGAGGAGCGGACGGCGGAGTTGCAGAATGAACGATTACGGCTGTCTGGCATCATTGCAGGGACAAAGGCAGGTACGTGGGAATGGAATGTACAAACAGGCGAGACCCTATTCAACGAGCACTGGGCTGAAATCATCGGCTATTCACTCGAAGAAATAGCACCCGTTTCCATTGCTACCTGGATTAAATTCGCCCACCCCGATGATTTACAGAAAAGCGGCGCATTACTGGAAAAGCACTTCCGGGGAGAGTTGGATTACTACGAATTCGAATCCAGAATGAAACATAAAAACGGCCAGTGGGTCTGGGTTCTGGACAGAGGAAAAGTCGCTTCGTGGAATGAATACGGGAAACCTTTATGGATGTACGGCACTCATCAGGACATCACCAAACGCAAACAAAGTGAACATGAATTAATGCTTTCCAAAGCCGATGCCGATTCCGCAAACAGTGCCAAGAGCCAGTTCCTGGCGAACATGAGCCACGAAATCCGCACTCCGATGAACGGTGTACTCGGCATGACCCAGTTGCTCGAAATGACCGACCTGACCGCGGAACAGCGCGAATATACCGCCTCTCTCAAACGGTGCGGCAAAAACCTGATGTCACTGATCAACGATATTCTCGACCTGTCCAAGATTGAAGCGGGCAAAGTCGATATTGTTCTGGCCGATTTCAGCCTGCATAGTTGTATCAACGATATTTTCCTGATGCAGAAATCTGTCGCATTTGAAAAGCACCTCGCTCTTGACCTGAATTTATCGCAGGAGATTCCCCCTCTCCTGGTGGGCGATCAGCTGCGGCTCAAGCAGATCCTCCTCAACCTGCTCGGCAACGCCGTCAAGTTCACGGCAGAGGGACAGGTGACCGTTTCCACACAGCTCCTTGAGCGGCACGATACCTTTGTCCTCGTTCAGATAGCGGTGCGCGACAGCGGTATCGGCATATCACCCGAGTTTCTTGGTACCATGTTCAAGCCGTTCACCCAGGAAGACGGCTCCATAAGCAGAAAGTTCGGCGGCACCGGCCTCGGTCTCACCATCAGTCTGCGCCTGGCGGAACTGCTCGGCGGCACCATCAGTGTTGAAAGCACCCCGGGCGTCGGCAGCTGCTTCACCGTCACCCTTCCGTTTGCCGTCGGCAGGAAAAGCGTCACCTGCGCGGACGCTCCCCCACCGGCAACAATCGCCTGGGAAGGTCCGCCGCTGCGGATACTTTTTGTAGAGGACGATGAGATCAATATTAAATTCGGAGCTTCACTGCTCAAAAAAATGGGCTTTGGCGTCACCGTGGTCGAGAACGGCAGGGAGTGCCTCACGGCTCTGGAGGGGGGAATATTCGATCTGGTGTTGATGGACATTCAGATGCCGGTTATGAACGGCGAAGAAGCGTTGCGCGCAATCCGGGCAAAGGAACAGGAAACAACAGACCACCTGCCGGTGATCGCCCTGACAGCCTACTCGATGCGTGGCGATATGGAGCGGTTTCTGGCTGAAGGCTTTGATGGCTATATAGCGAAACCGCTTATCACCGGTGAGCTTGTCGAGGAGATAAAACGGGCCCTCCGAAGCCACAAGGTGACGGACTCAGGAGCGAAGGAGGAACATCATGGATAAACGTTTCAGAATACTGGCGGTCGATGATGAATACGTAAATACGCAGCTGATAAAATCGGTGCTCGTCGAAGAGTATGACATACTCACGGCGCTCAACGGGCATGAGGCCGTTGAAGTGATCGAGCGCTACATGCCGGACCTCATTCTTCTCGACGTGATGATGCCGGACATTGACGGGTTTGAGGTGTGCAGAATCATCAAGGCCGATGAACGCTTTGCCCACATTCCGGTTATTTTTCTCACGGCCCTGGACAGTCAGGATAATCAGCTGCAGGGACTTGAACTCGGTGGTATTGACTATCTCACCAAACCGATTAATCTGCCGCTGCTCAAAGTGCGGGTGCGCAATCATCTGGCACTGAAGGAACAGCGGGATCTGCTGGTTCGCCAGAAGGCGGAACTGGAAGCGGCGCTGGCCCAGGTCAAGCAGCTGGAGGGGATCATCCCGATCTGCATGTACTGCAAAAAAATCAGGGATGACCAGCAAAGCTGGCACCAGTTGGAGAACTACATCAGCAATCATTCCGAGGCTCAGTTCAGTCACACTATGTGTCCGCACTGTTATGAAGAACAGATGAACGCAATTAAAAACATGAAGTGATAGCGGATGGTAGTGTCGCAATAATTATCAGCATATCCTGCAACAGAACGGTAAACAAGAAAAGGGAGGGTGCGTTAATTTACTGCCGCTCTCCATACGGGACTGTTATGACACCACGATTCCACGCTCTACGGCGCGCTGTACCTCTTCTTCTCGGCTTTTCCCTGGCTGCAGGCATCGGCTTTCTGCTGCCGGATTTTTATCGTTACGGCCTGCTGATCCTGTGCGGCGTGATTATGATAGTCAGAGACATCTCCCGTGAAGCTGTCCTCACGTCACGTCTGGAAGAAACTGCCGTGAGAGAAAAGGCTATCGAGGAAAAGAACGTACTGCTTCAGGCTGCCAAGGATGCCGCCGAGAAGGCCAACAAAGCAAAAAGTGAATTTCTGGCCAACATGAGCCACGAAATCCGTACCCCCATGAACGGCATCCTCGGCATGGCCGACCTGATGAAGGATACCGGGCTTGACCGGGAACAGGTTAATTACCTGCGCAATATACGCACCTCAGCCGATAATCTGCTGCTCATAATAAATGACGTTCTCGATATTTCAAAAATCGAGGCGGGCAGGATGAATCTGAGTGCCGCCCCCTTTCACCTGCGCAGTGTCGTTGGCCAGGCGTTGCGGACGATTTCTGTGCGAGCCGACGAAAAAGGACTCGAACTGCTCTTCAACATAGAAAAAGAGGTGCCTGATGCCCTGATCGGCGATTCCGGTCGTCTGCGTCAGATACTGCTCAACCTTGTGGGTAACGCCATCAAATTTTCCAGCAAAGGTGACATCAGTACCGTTATCACTCTGGTCGAGGAATCACCCACAGAGGTTCAGCTCAGATGCAATGTCACTGATAAAGGCATCGGCATTACCAGGGAGCAGCAGGGACGCATCTTTGAAGTATTCGAACAGGCCGATTCCTCCACCACCAAACAGTTTGGCGGCACCGGTCTCGGCCTCGCCATTTCAAAGAAAATTACCACCGCAATGGGTGGCGAGATTTCCGTCACCAGCACTCCGGGTAAAGGGAGCTGTTTCAGCTTTACCGTCCGCTTCGCTATCGAGGCACAATCGAGCCACAGCGCGCCGCGAGCCGAGCCGCTCGACGGGATTTCCATACTGGTTGTTGCCGGCAAAGCAATGGATCGGCAGCTGCTGCATGAATTCCTCTCCCGCTGGAACATCAGCGTAAAGATTGTTACTAATGGCAACGAAGCTCTTGATGAACTTGCTGACATGCGTGAAAAAAGCGCTCTGCCGCACCTTATACTGACCGACGTCAACCTTTCTGACATGGATGGCTGGGGGCTTGCGTGGGAGATACGCGCGGAAAATGCCTACAGTAACGTACAGATTCTGATAATGTCATGCAGCTGGATGCGCGGCGATGCCAGCCGCTGCAATGAGCTGCGTATCGCCGGCTGCCTGACGAAGCCGGTGATAATTGAAGAGCTGCATGATGCTCTGACGGCTGCCATAAGCGGCGAGGAGAGAGAGAACACGCAACCGGAACAGCCGACTACAGAGGCAGCAACGGCAGAACAGAGCCGTGCGGCGTCTCCACAACTGAACTGCTGCTCTGTTCTGGTCGTTGATGATGTGAAAATCAACCGTGAACTGGTGAGCCTGACACTTGAAAAGCATGGCCACCGAATAACAACGGCGAACGATGGTCAGGAAGCGGTTGACCAGTTTCTGATCGGCTCGTTTGATATTATCTTCATGGATATACAGATGCCGGTTCTTGATGGCTTCGGTGCCGTGCGTAAAATCCGTGAGATTGAGAGAGGGCGGGGCGTGGAGCGGATTCCGATTGTTGCCCTGACAGCGTATGTACTGCAGGGAGACCGGGAAAAGTTTCTGGCAGCCGATATGAATGCCTATCTTTCCAAGCCGGTCAAACCGGCAGATATTATTGCTGTACTCAATCAACTCGTTCCAGCTCCGAGTGCGCTGAATTCGGCAGTTCACGTAGATTCTGCCGTTCGAGTTGAGTCGACAAAACAGGCGGACCCACCGGATCCCATCCCGGTTTTTGATAGATTCGGGCTGTTGGAGCGATTGAACGGGCGCGAGGAGATGCTCGGGCACTTCTACTCCTTGTTCAGTGAAGATGTCACCGCCTCTCTAAATCTGCTCCAATCCGCCTTTAAGCGTGGTGATAATGACCAGATACGCATTCAGGCACATACCATCAAGGGTGCAGCCGCTAACATCGCCGCACTTCGCGTCCATGAAATCGCCGCTGCGATAGAAAGATGTGCGCGGGAGGGCAAAACTGGCGATGCCGCTGAGTTATTGCCGAAGCTCAAGAAAGAACTGAAAATATTTAATCGCGAAATTTCGGGGTAATTTCGATAGATATGATATATAAGTAACAATTCATATTCGAGGGTACAGAGGAGGATTGACTGAATGAAACGTTTTCTGATTGTGGACGATGATGAAATGGGCCGATTAATGCTTCAGGATTTTCTTTCTGAATTTGCTCCATGCGATTGTGCGGAGAACGGCAAAGAAGGTCTGGCGTTTTTTGAAAAGGCGCTTGCAGGAGGTGATCCCTATGATCTGCTCTGTGTTGACCTAATCATGCCGGAAATGAACGGGCTTGCGCTCATCAGAAAAATTCGGGATATTGAAAAAATGCACCCTGTTTTCAGTGATATACGAACGAAAATATTCGTGATATCGGCAAGTGATTCACCATGGGATAAGGCGGATCTCCTACTGGATAATCTGTGTGATGATTTTATTACCAAACCATTCAACCGCACCTCGCTTAAGGAAAATTTATATAATAATCTTGTAAACATCTATTGAGAATTGCAGAATTATATGACAGACAGACTGACAGAAAAACTCCTCCTGACAAATACGTCCGTCAACAATTATTTTGATTGAAGCCCATATTAACCGGCGTTGCGGAAATTTCCGCGCGCCGTTTTTTTGTGTGCATAGTGAGGGCAATGAGATGAAAAGCACCAAGAGCGCCGCAAAACTCCGCAGAATGGCAGAGGAGAAGGTTCAACCATTCACTGGTGCCCTGGACGTCAAGCGGCTGCTGCACGAGCTTCAGGTGCATAAGATAGAGCTGGAGTCGCAGAACGAAGAACTGCAGCGCGGCATTGCGGAAAAGAATGAACACGTGGCGCATTTGCGCAACATCATCGCCAACACACCTGCCGGTTACTTTCACATCGATCGGGAGGGGTGTATTCTGGATGTCAACAACGCCTGGCTGCGTATGCACGGCTATGATTCCAAAGATGAGGTTATCGGTAGACCTTTTAGCATGATGCAGGTGGAGAGCAGTTCTGATTCTGCTTTTGTTCATCTCGAAGAACTGAAAAAAGGCGTGGCGATCCCGTACGGCGAGTTTGAAAGTCTCCGCAAAGACGGTTCGATCGGACACCATATCTTCTCCGCACATCCGGTCGTGCATGTCGGTACAATCGTCGGTTTCGAGTGGTTCATTATTGATATCAGCGAACGTAAACAGTACGAGCAGAAAATTTTGGATCTGAGCGAGCACCTTCTGACGGTTCAGGAAAAAGAACGCCTCGCAATCTCCCGCGATATCCATGACGATTTTGGCCAGAATCTCGCCGTTTTGAAGCTTGACCTGGAGATGATCAATCTCAAAAAATGCGCCGACTGCACAATATTGGATGAATCCTTGACCAGTATGCGTAAAAACATTGATCTTTCGATCGCCAAGGTTCAGCAGATCGCTTCCAACCTGCGTCCGCCGCTCCTCGACAGCGAAGGGTTGGCTGCTGCCATTGAGTGGCAGATACATGAGGTGAGAAAACGAAGTGCTATTGAGTTTTTTGTGCTGCTGAACGAGGATCACGGGTCGTTAGACAAGAAAGCAGCTGCAGCGATGATGCGAATCTTCCAGGCGGGGCTTACCAATATTGTCCGCCACTCACAGGCGACAGAAGTCACGGTATCGCTCTGCAAAAGAGATGACCGGATGCTTTTGGAACTCACAGATAATGGGTGCGGCATTTCACCGGAACAGTTAGCATCTTCAAAATCTTTCGGTCTGATGGGGATGTATGAACGGGCCAGGAGCTGCGGGGGAGATCTGAAAATAGTCTGCAGTCCGGAGGGCGGCACCACACTTGATCTGTCTATACCACTGAACACAGGATCAGGTATCGTATGAAAAAAATATTACTTGTTGATGACCACGCTATTCTCAGGCAGGGCGTCATAAAAATACTACAGGAAATCATGGGAATACCGGTACTGTTCGAGGAAGCCTCCGATGGTATACAGGCCGTAAAAATGGCTGAAACCGGTGAATACGATCTGGTACTGCTTGATATTTCGCTGCCAGATCAGAACGGTTTGCTTGTGCTCAAACAGATTCACCAGCGTCATCCGAAACTGCCGGTGATCATATTGAGTTCTCATTCCGAGGAGCATTACTGCGTTCGCACTCTGCGGGCCGGCGCTTCCGGATATGTCAGCAAAGGGTGTGATGCGGTTGTGCTCAAGGAGGCTATCGAAAAAGTGCTGTCCGGCAGAAAATATGTAAGCCTGGCTCAGGCAGACCTTCTTACAGAAGCTATCTGTGACTACAGATATACCACCTCACCGCACGAGACCCTGTCGGATCGTGAGTACCAACTGGCCTGCTTGATGACCGCCGGCAAAACTCTCACCGAAATTGCCAGGGAATTATCACTGAGTGTTAAGACTACAAGCACCTACCGCAGCCGCATCCTCGAAAAATTAAACCTTAGAACGACCGCCGATATCATCAGTTATTGCATTCAGCACAAACTCTCCATGTAGGAATATTCATTCCCCCCTATAAATCCTATACGGTAAAAGTGTCAATGAGCTTTCCCAGTATGGAAACGGGCAATGCCGAAATATGCGGTGTCAACGGGTACGTCTCTATTCCCGGATAGATGATAAAGCTGCGATCACATTTCAAGTCATCTATTACCGAGCGAAGACTTTTAGATACTTTTGGGGAAAGTGAATGTTTGATCTCAACGGCAACCGGCGAACCGTTCTTTGGCACCAATAACAGGTCAACCTCCGCTCCTGCCGAGGTCCGGTAAAAGTATGGGGCAATTCCGTTTGGCAGAATTGCCAGAATCTGCTCAATAACCATACCTTCCCAGGAAGCACCGATAACGGGATGTCCCTGAAGCTGTTCGTGATTGTGGATTCCGAGCAGGGCATGGAGCAGACCGCTGTCGCGAACATATATTTTGGGTGATTTGACGAGGCGTTTTTTAAGATTGGTAGAATATGGCGCAAGTTGCCTGACGATGAAGGTGTCGCACAGGATATCGAGATACCGGCTTGCTGCTGGAGAGGAGACGCCCAGAGCATTGGCAATGGCACTGGCGTTCCAAAGATTGCCGTGGTGATGGGCTATCATCGTCCAGAAGCGGCGCAGCATGGCTGCAGGAACTCTGATACCAAGTTGCGGAATGTCCCGTTCGAGATAGGTTGCAATGAACGCCTCGCGCCAGCGCAGACTTTCTTCATCGCTCGCGGCAAGAAAGCTGGGAGGATATCCTCCGCGAGTCCAAAGTTGCGAGAGTTCTGCTGTTCCTGTTTCATCCAAAGAAAACGGTGAAAGTTCGTTATATATAATGCGGCCAGCCAGAGATTCAGCACCAAAGCGAGATAATTCCGGTGATGCCGAGCCAAGAAGGAGAAAACGCCCCGGTCGTCTATCCTGATCTATCAAAGCTCGCAACAGGGGAAAAAGTTCAGGAGCACGCTGAACTTCGTCAATAATCACCAGACGTTTTTGATGCCCCTGAAGATACAGCTCCGGTTCTGCCAATTTCGCCAGATCTGAAGGAAGTTCCAGATCAAGATAAACAGCTTTATCCGGCAGCAATTCGGAAGCCACCAGTCGGGCCAGTGTGGTCTTTCCTACTTGACGTGGCCCCAACAGGGCGGTAGCAGGAAATTCCGCCAGGGATTTTTGCAGGGATATGAACACTCTTCTTGCTATCATACTGGCTATATTAACTGTTATCGTTAAATATGCAAGGCAAAAAACCTCAGAACGACCGCCGATATCATCAGTTATTGCATTCAGCACAAAACTCCCCATGTAGGAATATTCCTACCACACACATCTATAAATCCTACAAAATATTTGGTATTGCGCTGATTTACTCTGATCTAATATTAGTATTCAATACCCAGGAGGACGGCACCATCAGTAGAAAATTCGGAGGAACCGGCCTCGGACGGACTATCAGTCGTCGTCTGGCGGAGATTCTGGGGGGCGGCATCACCTTAGAAAGCTCACCTGACAACGGCAGTTGTTTCACCGTGACACTGCCGTTCACCGTTGGCAGGGATGCCGCCACCTTCGAGAGTATCACCCCAAAAACAGCCGTCGTCTGGGATGGGCCACCGCTCCGGATACTGTTTGTGGAGGATGACCCGATCAACATCACGTTTGGATCAGCGCTTCTTAAAAAGCTCGGATTTGACTGCACTGTCGTTGAGAATGGCAGGGAATGCCTCGCTGCACTGGGGAGCGGCAGCTTCGATCTGGTCTTGATGGACATTCAGATGCCGGTTATGACTGGTGAAGAAGCCCTGCGAGAAATCCGGGCAAAAGAACAGGGGACAGCGGCCCACCAGTCGGTCATTGCGATGACCGCCCACTCGATGAGTGAAGAAAAGGAAAGTTTTCTGGCACAAGGTTTTGATGGCTATGTATCGAAACCCCCTATAACAAAGGGGCTTGTTGCTGAGATGAAACGGGTTCTCGGCGAAATAAGGAATGTAGAAAATTCCGATTTACCATGTAGGGGCGACGCCGCTGGCTCGCCCTGTCTCGATATGCGCTAATCCCCGAGTAAATCTGCGATCCTGACAGGGCGACCCGCCGGGATCGCCCCTACAAAAACAATTGCAATGTCCCTAAAGGGTTAAAAAAAGGATATGGTGGGAGGGAAATCATGGATAAGCGTTTCTGTATTCTGGTCGTTGATGATGAACCGGTAAACGTCGAGCTTATGATAGCGGCGCTCAATGATGACTACGAAATCCTTACTGCCCTGAGCGGGCAAGAAGCTGTCGAGCTTCTTGAAGAGCAGATGCCCGATCTGATTCTTCTGGACGTGATGATGCCGGATCTCAATGGCTTCGATGTCTGCAGAATCATCAAGGCCGAAGGGAGGTTTGCAGATATACCGATTATCTTCCTGACCGCTTCGTTAGAAACCATTGAGGGCGAACTGCAAGGACTTGAACTCGGAGCAACCGACTATCTGGCCAAGCCGGTAAACCTGGCATTACTCAGACTGCGGATACGCAACCACCTCGCGGTGAAGGAACGTAATGAACTTGTGAAGGAACAGCGGGATCTGCTGAATCGTCAGAAAGAAGAGCTTCAAAATGCTCTGGAATACGCCGAGAACATTGTCGAAACAGTGCGAGAGCCGATGGTGGTGCTTAATTCTGAGCTAAAAATTCTCACGGCCAACCACAACTTCTATGAAACCTTTAAAGTGTCTCCTGGGATGACGATCGGGCATTTTATCTATGACCTCGGTAACCGGCAATGGGACATTCCCCAACTGCGGGTACTCCTGGAAGAAATTCTTCCACAGGAAACCGTGTTAAACGGCTATGAAGTTGAGCATGATTTCCCCGATATCGGCAGAAAAACCATCCTGCTCAACGCCCGGCAGATTTTTCGGAAGGACATAGGCTCACATATTATCCTTCTTGCCATGGAGGACATCTCCACGCGAAAGCTGGCGGAAACAGAACTGCGGACCAGCAGAGATGATATCGAAAGATTGCTCCAGACTACAGATCAAGGAATCTACGGCACCGACATATCGGGTCATTGCACCTTTATCAACCGGGCGGCATTGGGAATGATTGGATACTCGCAGGATGAATGCCTTGGGAAGGGTACACACGATCTCATACATCACAGTCATTCCGACGGCTCGCATTATCCCGTGGCAGAGTGTCCCATTTACCGCTCCAGAGACACGGGAGAAGGTTGCCGTCTTGACCAAGAAGTTTTCTGGCGTAAAGACGGGACCTCGTTCCCCGTGGAATATTCGTCTCATCCCATCGTTACAGATGGTGAGATCGCTGGAGCGGTGGTCACCTTCTCCAACATCACCGAAAAGAAACTCATTATCGAGCAGTTCAAGGCCGCTAAAGTGCAGGCAGATGCAGCTAACGAGGCCAAGAGTGCATTTTTAGCAGTCATGAGTCATGAAATTCGCACGCCGATGAATGGGGTTGTCAGCATGTCCACTCTTCTTTTGGAATCCGATCTGAGCGCAGAGCAGCGGGATTATGCCGAGATTGTTTCCAGGAGTGGTGAAAATCTACTGCTATTGATCGATGAAATCCTCGATTTTTCAAAAATTGATGCCGGTAAACTTGAATTGGAAAGGGCCTGCTTCGATCTGCAACTTCTACTTGATGATATCAATCGGTTATTGGCCTATCGAGCTGATGACGCAGGACTTGCGCTAAGCTACACCATTGAGTCTGGTATACCGAAAATTCTGAAAGGCGACCCCGGCAGAGTCCGGCAGGTTATTACCAATCTTGTCGGCAACGCCCTGAAGTTCACCACGCAAGGCGCTGTTGTTGTCACTGCCTCACTCGTATCTGATCAAGAGGGCTCCGTGACAATCAGGTTCGCAATAAGTGACACCGGCATTGGCATACCGGAGTCCCGCCTTAGTGCCATCTTTACGCCTTTCACCCAGGTAGATGCCTCAACCACCCGCAAATACGGTGGCACCGGCCTGGGGCTGACCATCTGTAAGCGACTGGCAGAGTTGATGGGTGGCGAGATAGGTGTTACCAGTGAAGAGGGGAAAGGTTCTACCTTCTGGTTTACTGTTCAGCTTGAAAAGCAAAGCGGAGAGCCTTTGAAAGCCGCTCAGGAGGCTGCTACCCTCGCGCAGCCCGTTACACCAGGCGTTGTTGCAGGTCGGGACAATTCCACCGCACGTATCCTATTGGCAGAAGACAACCTTATCAACCAAAAAGTAGCTCTCCATCTGCTGAAATCGCTGGGGTACAGTGCTGACGTGGTTTCGGATGGTCAACAAGCGGTGGAGGCACTGACGAAGATTAACTATGACCTCGTGCTGATGGATTGCATGATGCCGAACATGAGCGGTTTTGAAGCAACTGACATAATCCGCACACAAAGTTCAGGGGTTCTTGATCATAACGTGCCGATCATTGCTCTGACTGCCAATGCCATGAAAGAGGATCGCGACAAGTGTCTTGAGGCTGGTATGGACGACTACGTAGCGAAGCCGGTCAAAAAAGTGGTTCTTGCTGCCGTCCTTGAAAAATGGCTCTCTCCGGCCAGACTGTTGCAGAGAAAAACCAGTGACGTTGGCAACCAGAATATCGATCTACTGAGTCGCCTTACCGTTTTATATGTTGAAGATGACGAGATGACGCGGGAACTGTACAGTCTGTTTCTGTCTGATATCGTAGGCACGTTGATAACCGCACATAATGGCGCTGAAGGGTTGGCAGCCTACCATCAGCACCGGCCGGATATTGTCATCACTGACATCATGATGCCGGAGATGGATGGACTGGAAATGTTGAAGCAGATACGCACCTCGAATACAGCAATCCCGGTAATTGTTTTGTCGGCCTTTGAGACATCAGACAGCCTGAATCAATCTAATGATTTCGGAACTCTGAGATATGAAATGAAGACTCTTTCCAGAACAAAGCTCAAAGTAACACTGCTGGAGTGTGCGGATGGTTTGTTGAGATGTGGCAACTTACACAGAACGTAAAATCAGTGCTGACGTAAAATGTTTGTATTTGTATAATAATCTGGTAAACATCTATTGAAAATTGCAGAAAGAGCAGCACTTCTAACAGGAGGTAGTACTGATGAACCGATTTATCATGGCAGCGGCAGCGTTTCTGGCAGCGGTTGCGATAACAACGATAGCGACGGCAGGTGATTTGGACGATGTCAAAACACGAGGAGTACTGCGTCACATCGGCCTTCCCTATGCCAACTTCAATACCGGTTCCGGTGACGGTATGGAAGCGGAACTGACGAAACTCTTCGCTAAATCCCTCGGTGTCAAATATGAATTTGTCGAAAGCGATTGGGGGCCGATTGTTCAGGATCTGATCGGAAAAAAAGTGAAAGTTGTCAACGGCAAGGCGGAATTGCTCGAAGATGCTCCCGTACGGGGCGATATTATTGCCAATGGCTTTACTATCATCCCGTGGCGCCAGCAGGTCGTGAATTTCTCAATTCCGACATTTCCCAACCAGATCTGGCTGGTAGCCAGAACCGATTCTCCAATCAAGCCGATCAAGCCGACCAAAAACATCGCAAAGGATATCGAGTTGACCAAGGCTCTCATGAAAGGTCACAGCGTACTGACTCTGGAAAAAACCTGTCTTGACCCCGCGCTCTACAAACTTTCTGAAACAGGCGCAAATATTATCTGCTTCCAGGGCAAGTTAAATGAAATTGCTCCGGCTATGCTTAATAAAGAAGCCGAAATGACGATTCTTGACGTTCCGGACGCTCTGGTTGCACTGGATAAGTGGAAGGGCAAGATCAAAATTATCGGACCTGTTTCGGATAAACAGCAGATGGCAGCCGGTTTCTCGAAAGAGTCACCAAAACTGCTTGAAGCCTATAATGCCTTCATGACCAAAGCTCAGAGTGACGGGACATACTTGAAACTTATTAAAAAATACTATCCAACTGCGAAAACCTACTTCCCCGAATTCTTCAAAGATATGAAATAATCGAGAAAAAGGGGGTGTTATTGAATAACGTCCCCTTCCTTCCCTCTTATGTCAAAACTATATCGCGGTATACAACGTAGTGCACCTCTTCTCCTCGGCCTTTCCCTGGTTACGTACCTCGGTTTTCTCCTGACCGATCTCTATCGTTCGCGCAGTGAACTGCAAAATTCCAGTCGTGCCCGACTGCTTGAAGATTCTGACAAACGATCACAGTCTTTGAGCTATTTTTTCTCCGAACGGTTGAACGACGTGCAGGAACTGGCGGCCAACAGGGAAGTTTCGGCTTATTTTGAAAACCAGGCACTTGGAATGTCGATGGAATACGGATTGGCCGCCAGCCTGGAAGAGGCCGGGGCAGTATTTACAACCTTCCAGAAAAAAAAACGTCTGGGTGAGGATGATATCTACAAACGGGTCGTATTCATTGATACCGCCGGCTACAAACTGCTGGATGTTCACAATGAAAGCATTTCTATCCGTAAGGGTGAGGAACGGGACTGGCACGTCTATACCGGCAAGAGCGTCGCAAAAATAACTTTTTTTGTTGAAGGAAGAGACGAGACCGCTTCAATCATTATTTCAAAGCCATACCTCTTCAAAGACAAAAGAATCGGTCACATTCTGGCCTGGCTATCACCGGCAGACATTCACCGCCATTTCCTTGCCAGAGGTGATAACGGCAAGAACACGGTCGCCCTCCTGTTCGAGAAAAACTATCTTTACACCTCCAAAGAGGCTGACCAGATGGTAAACCACGCTCAACTGCCGCAAGCAGACAACCTGAGTGAACGGAAACCAATTCACTTTCTTGTGCCGAAGCCGGGCAAAGAATCGCTGGAGATGACAGCATTCAAAATTTCAATCGAAAAAACCCCGTTTGCTCTGGCCGCTTTCATACCCGCAATTGAAGTAGACGAGTATTCTCCACGACGACTCCTGGCAGTAACAGGCGGCATAGGCCTGCTGATACTCATCGGCGCCGTTGTGATAACCAGAAGCAGCATCAGCAATGCTGCTCTCAACACTCGGCTTGAAGAGACCAGCATCAGGGAAAAGGCTATTGCAGACCAAAATGTGCTGCTCCAGGCGGCAAAAGAGGCCGCAGAGGCCGCGAACCGTGCAAAAAGCGAGTTTTTGGCCAACATGAGCCACGAGATCCGCACCCCCATGAACGGCATCGTCGGCATGACAGAACTGATGTCTGAAACGGAGATGAATCGTGAACAGTCCTATTACCTCGGTTCGATAAAAACATCGGCTGAAAATCTACTTACCATCATCAATGACGTGCTTGACTTCTCGAAGATCGAAGCGGGGCATATGGAACTTGATGACTCGCCCTTCCACCTGCGCAGCATGGTGGGACAGACCCTGCGGGCCGTTTCTTCACGGGCCATACAAAAAGGGCTCGAAATTGTATTCAATGTCGAAGAGGATGTGCCTGATGAATTGGTCGGCGACCCTGGCCGCCTTAGGCAGATATTAATCAATCTTGTGGGTAATGCGATCAAGTTTTCAACCAGAGGAGTGATCAGCATCGTTGTCAAGCTGGCCGGGAAATCAGAGAATTCGGCACTTCTCAGGTTCGAGGTCAGCGATACCGGGATAGGCATTACCCCTGAACAGCAGGGGCGGATTTTTGAAGCATTCGAACAGGGAGACGCATCAACAACAAAAAACTTTGGGGGCACCGGCCTCGGCCTTGCCATTTCAAAACGGCTGGTCAATCTGCTTGGTGGAGAAATCAGCGTCGCCAGCACCCCCGGAAAAGGGAGCTGCTTTAGCTTCAGCGCACGCTTTGCCCTGTTGGAAAGCCCGGTCGGCACTGATCTTTCGGCGCAGCATTTACGCGGGCTTTCGGTGCTGATCGTCGATAACCATTCGACTGACAGGCTGTTACTGAGCGGTTTTCTCCACCGCTGGCAGATGGAGGCGGAGTGTGCCCCTGATGCTGATGCTGCACTTGCTGCCCTCGACAGGATGCGACAGGAAAACTCCCTGCCGCGCCTACTCATCACGGATATTCATATGCCAGGGATGGACGGCTGGGAACTGGTCTGGCAGATCCGCCAGCACACGGAGTATGACAACGTCCAGATTATTGTTCTCACCGGTACCTGTATGCGGGGCGATGCCAGTCGTTGCAAGGAACTCCATATCGGCGCAATCCTTGCCAAGCCAATTATTATCGAGGAACTCAAAAATGCCATGACTGCTGTCAATGCAGGAGAGGAAATCCAGGTCGGTCGTATTGAGAAGCAGTGCTGCACTCAGGAGGAAAAGTCTGACTGTTCCATCCTGGTGGCTGACGACGTAGAGATAAACAGGGAGCTGCTGCGCATTATTCTGGAAAAACGCGGGCACCGGATAACCATGGCGCAAAACGGGGAAGATGCAGTCAATCAGTTTCAGGAAAATGAATTCGACATCATCTTTATGGACATGCAGATGCCGGTGCTGGATGGCTACGGCGCAGTGCGCCGGATTCGGGAAATCGAACAGGAACATGCCGCGCGGCGCACACCGATAATTGCCATGACCGCGTATGCCATGCAGGGCGACCGTGAAAAGTGTTTGGCTGCGGACATGGACTTCTATCTCGCCAAGCCTGCAAAACCTGCGGAGATCGTGGCAGCGCTTACCCAACTGGTGCCGGGAATGGGGGCCGGCGGGCTTCGGGCAGAACCGGGATACCAAGATGACGTCCCCTCAATAAAGCAAGTTCCGGATCAGATTGACAGTGACGCATCTCTGCCTGTTTTCAACCGCAGCGAGCTGCTGGAGCGACTCGGAGGCCGAGAAGAGATGCTCGGGCGTTTCATCAGCATGTTTACCAAAAATGTCACCGGTTATCTGGAACTTCTTAAATCGGGCATCGAACTCGGTGATGGTGAGCAGATTCGCATCCAGGCGCATACCATCAAGGGGGCGGCCGCTAACATCGCCGCACATCGTATACGAGAAACCGCTGCTGCAATGGAACATTTTGCGCGGGCGGGAAACATAGGTGACGCTGCCGGTTTGCTGGCCAAACTCACGAGTGAACTGAAAGAATTTAATCACGAAACTGCGCTGTAGAGGCCTGCACCGAAGCGAAGAGGAGGGGGATGCTGTGATGTTTGATGAAGTGACCATACTTGCAGTTGATGACGATGACATGAATCTGGAAATGCTTGAAATCATGCTGTCAGAACTGGACTGCAGAATCCTCAAGGCCACAAATGGCCAGCATGCTCTGGATTTATTGACGTCAGATCCACTCATCGATGTCATTCTTCTCGATCTGGAAATGCCGGTAATGGATGGCTATGAAACGATTCTGCGCGTTAAACGGAGTGAAAGCTGGCGGGAAATTCCGATTATTGTCGTTACTGCCGGGACGAACGAAGTGACCCGTACCCTGGCTCTCGGAGCCAATGATTTCATTGCCAAGCCATATAACCCGGAAGAGTTGCGCCTGCGGGTTATGAACCATGTACGCAGCAAAAAGCTTTCCGACCTTGCTAAAGATATGAATAACGTCCTCGAAGGTGAAGTTGTCAAGAAAACAGCCGCCCTGCAGCAGGCACTCAAACTCTCCCAGGAAGCGGAATATGAAATATCCCTGCGTCTTGGCAGGGCTTCAGAGTTCAGGGATCATGATACCGGCATGCATACGCGACGAATCAGCGAGCTTGCCAGACACCTGGCCATGCTTGCCGGCTTAAGTGACGACCAGTGCGAAATAGTGCGCAAGTCGTCGCCACTGCATGATGTCGGAAAAATCGGGATTCCTGACCGGATTCTGCTCAAGCCGGGTAAACTTGATGAAGGTGAGTTTGAAATTATGAAACAGCATGCCGATATCGGCGGCAAAATCCTGTCCGATGCGGAACGCTATCCGGTACTTGAGGCAGGATGCATTATTGCCCGGCAGCACCACGAAAAATGGGACGGCAGCGGCTATCCTATCGGCCTCGCGGGAGAGTCAATCGATCTATTGGCCCGCATTGTCTCGATAGTTGACGTTTTTGATGCTCTCTCGTCAGAGCGCCCCTATAAGAAGGCTTCCCCGCTTGAAAAGACACTCCGTATCATGGAGGGTGGCCGCGGCACGTTTTTCGACCCGAACTTCCTCGACCTGTTTCTTCGCAACTCCCCTGACTTTGTTGCGATCAGAAGCACGTTGAAGGATGTTGAGGAAGAGCCTGATGACAGTGAAAGCATTGATCATCTGCTCTGACGGATTCACCAGACAACTCTGCATCTGACAACAGAGACCTACCTCAGTTATGCGCCAACTTTTGGGCCTCTTTGGCGTTGGCCTGAAACAGGTTGGCAGTCTCAAACACCAGGTTCAATGTGCCGCGATAGCCCACCCACACCTTCTGATGCGCTCCAAGTCGATCAAACACCGGCATACCCGCCCGTAAATGGGCGCCGATTTTAAGTTTGTTCGCCGCCTGACGGCCGTTGGAGTTGGCCACGATCAGGTCAGCGCCGACCGCCGCCGTCTCCAAATCCTCCAGATCACCGACACAGACATTGTCACTCGGCAGGCCATCCAGCCCCCTTGTTCGGGTAGCTGAGAGAGCCGCCTGAATCTCGCATCCCATCCCCGCGAGAAAGCCGGTCAAGGTTTTAAGGTTATCCGACTCCAGGGCGATGGCGACCTTTTTGGTACCGAACTGATAATGACTATCGACCATGGCATCCATCAGACGACTGCGCCAGCGACGATGCTTGTCCGGTATCGGGCGACCGCTTATGCTGGAAAGCACCTCCATGAAGCGGTCACTTTCTGCCAGACCGGTCAGCGAAGTGAAACCGTACGCGGGGATGGTGAACTTTTCTTTGAGCTTGAGGGCAGCTTTCGCCAGCGAATCGCCAACGTACAGCGTAGCTGCGCTCCGTCCGGCTTTTTTGATCTCGGCAACGGTAATACCACCGGTTGACAGCGGCGAGACGACCTCATCGATATGACCGTCCATGGCGTTGGAGATGTCAGGTATCGTCAGTACGATCAATCCGAATGATTCAATCAGCTCTTTCAGCTCTTCGACATCTGCCGGAGTCAGATGGGCACCGGGTAGAAAATTGACCTGATCCGGGACGATCCATTCTTCCGTAGGGGCGACCGGCCGGTCGCCCCTACCTTCCGGTAATGAAGATACGATTGCCTCGACTGCAGCTGCGTACCCTTCCTGCAGCGAGCCGCAGTAATCCGGAGTCGATGCCCAGATAACCGGGACATCGTCGTGTTCCGGATGTTCCGCACGAAACTCCTTCACGATGTTGTTGACATCATCTCCCATGGTTTCCGTCAGACCGGTAGTCATTACGCCGACCACCTCGGGATGAAACTTCTCGATCACCCGCCCTATCCCTTTTTTCAGGTTTTCCC
>Ga0194059_1000244_pt1 | contig 26742 bp, 25 predicted proteins | sample SepL6211m_MetaG_FD_163426 | JGI IMG/M metagenome (GOLD analysis project Ga0194059, IMG submission 163426) | Anoxic zone freshwater microbial communities from boreal shield lake in IISD Experimental Lakes Area, Ontario, Canada - Sep2016-L626-11m | ecosystem: Environmental > Aquatic > Freshwater >... | reverse complement strand
TTCCAACCGCATTAGCACGATGGGCGCCTACTTAATTGGTACCGGATTTATTGTCCTTTTGTGGGCAGTCATTCACTCATGGCGAAACGGTGTAATCGCACCGATGAACCCATGGGGCGCAAAGACGCTCGAATGGACCGTTCCTTATCCAGTTCCACTAGTGAACTTCGAGACACCACCTGTTGTAACAAGTGATCCATATGGTTATGGAAAGGCGGTTAAGTAATGTCATCAGACACTAAATTCCACGTCCATCATGATGCGCCAGAAGTTGTCGGTCGTCGTGAACGTTTAGGCGTTCGTATTTTGATCGTCGCGGATGGTTCATTCCTATTCGCAATGATCTTTACTTACTTCTACCTTCGCAACTTAAATGTTAACGATGGTTGGATACCTAAGGGTGGCCACACATTCAGCGCAGCATCCGGTTGGATGTCGATCCTTCCACTTGTAGTAGCAGCTATCGTTCATAAATTCGGTCAACGCAATATCAAGCAAATTGGTAATTACTCAATCATCACACTGGTTGCTTATTTGTATGGTGCTTACTACCAATTTCATCAACTGAGCCATATGCCGTTCATCTTGAAAGATACTCACGCATTTGAAGGTTCATATGCTTCAACTTGGGTGTTAATCGCTGGGGCAAATATGTTCCACTACATTCTTGCGGCTTTTATTGCACTTGGATTAGTAATTCGTGCTCGTCGCGCAAGTGTTGATCCGAATCTTGAGAAATGGCGGATGCGCACTGCATCTTCATGGTTCACCTGGATTGCAATCGCAGGCGTTATATGCGCAGTCACAACTTCAATGATCTAAGAAGTTAACTAAAAGGGCCTCGCACATTAGTGCGGGGCTTTTTTAATTCTCCTGTGCTTTAACCGACTTCTTGGAAAGTAAAATATGTCCAACGAAACCAATAACTAGCGCGATAACAACTCCGATATTTGAGTAAGCCCAGGCACCGCTCTTGCCACCAATTGCTCCTAAGAAGTAGCCCTGCCAAGAGAGCCAACTTGCGAAAGTATTTGTTACAAAGCCCCACCCAATAGTTGTTCCAACTATGACCAAGATAAGTGATTTAAAGTTCCAAGCACCATATCTACCTGCTGGATTGAAGAGATCTACCTCAACATAATCACACTTTCGCATAATTACATCAGCCACAAATATTGCGGACCAGACCGCAATTGGTACTCCAAGGGTTATTAGGAAGCCTTGGAAGGGCGCAAAGAAGCTATCTGCGATCCAAACAAAGTAGATGGTTCCAAGAGTCATGATTACGCCATCAATACCAGCGGCAACATGGCGCTTCACAGGCAATCCAATTGAAACAAGTGTTATTCCAGAAGAATATAGATCAAGAATGGCACCGCTAATTAGCCCGGTGACGGCAACGATCGCGAATGGAATTAAGTACCAGGTTGGAAGCGCCGCTGTTAGCGCACCAATCGGATCACTTGCAATCGCATCACTCAAGTTTTTACTGCTGCCAGCAAGTGCGCTGCCATAGATGACCAAAATAATTGGGACTGTTGAAGCACCAAAAACAGTCCAACCAATTACCTTGGCACTCGATGTTTTGCGGGGCAAGTAACGCGAGTAATCAGCCGCCGAGTTAACCCAACCGAGTCCGATTCCAGTTACCCCGAATATAAGTGCGCCGATAAATCCTTGTAGATTGCCAGCTTTGATTGCGTGAACTGCGCTCCAATTAACTTTGTGCAGCGTTAATAAAATATAGCCTGCGGTAAGAATCAAGGTTGCCACTGTAAGAAAACGTTGCAACTTCATGATCACTTGAAAACCAAGAACCCCGCCAAAGATAGTTAATCCGGCGGCAAAGCTAAATCCGATCAACCTTGAAACATTATGATCAAAGTGGCCGACTCTGGAGAGAACTGTTTGGGTTGCAAGGGTTGCAAGGGAAACTAAAACCGTTTCCCAGCCAACGAAAATTAAGTAGGAGAGAATTCCTGGAACAATATTTCCTTTAACCCCAAAGGCTGCCCGAGAGAGCGTCATTGTTGGGGCGTTGCCGCGTTTTCCAGCCAGTGAACTGACGCCAACTAATAAGAAGGAAGCGAGAGTTCCGATTATGGCGGCGAAGGTTGCTTGCCAGAATGAAATACCAAAACCAAGAAAAAATGAGCCGTATGAAAGCGCTAAGAGCGAGACATTGCCGGCCATCCAAGGCCAGAAAAGGCTTCGGACACTGCCGCCACGCTCGCTCTCGGCGATTACGTTGATCCCGTTTAACTCAACCTTCTTCCGCAACATAGGTTGAAGGATAGGGGTTAATTACTTATTACTTAGTGGCTGCCTTAGCTGCCTTTTTAACGCCAGCTTTCTTGGCGTGCTTTTTAACAGCACCAGATCCTTCTGCGTTCTGTGTTCCAGAAGTTTCGCTCATTTCGTGAGTTGCGCTTCCTTCTGCTCCCGCACCTTGCTTAATTGAGGCCTTCTTGGCCTTCTTAACGGCAGCTGGCTTTCCGGTTGCAGCATGCGCAACGGTTGAACTTGCTACCAGCGCACTTGCTAAAACAACTGCTGTTAATACTTTTTTCATATACGACCTTTCGAGTCTCTGATTTTTTGTTAAGTAAATTATATTCCTCGGTTTGACTAGCCCAGACCAGAATAAGGCGATAAGTTATATTCATGGCAAATCCACAGAAACTCGCATCCAATCAATTTGATCACTTCTACAAAGGCGGCTACCGAATCGGTGCACTGCGTCATGGACCTGGTGGTCCAATGCGTCCGGAAGAATGGATCGGTTCTACGACAACGCGATTTGGCGAACCAACTATCGGACTCTCAGTACTTTCTGATGGAACCTACCTACGTGATGCCGTACTAGCCAACCCAGAAGAATGGCTTGGTTCTGAACATGTAAATACATTTGGTGCAAGTACTGAGTTGCTGATGAAACTTCTTGATCCAGATCAACGACTTCCGGTTCACTTCCACCCAAATCGTAAGTTCTCTAAGCAACATCTAGCCCTCGATCACGGTAAAACCGAAGCCTGGATTATTTTAGAATCACCAGAAGGTGCCGAAGTTGGCCTTGGGTTTTCAGCAGAACTAACAAAACCTGAAGTTCGCACGATGGTTGATGCAAGGGATTCTGTTGGACTGCTTGCTTCACTTCAGAAATTTAAAGTGAAGCCAGGCGATACTGTATTTGTACCGGCCGGAGTTCCACACGCAATCGGTGCTGGGATCTTTGTTCTAGAACTGCAAGAACCGGCCGATCTATCTGCTCTCCTTGAATGGAATGACTTTGCAGTAGACGGTGTTAAAGATGGTCATCTTGGTCTCGGATTCGACACCGTATTAGATGGGCTCCGCTATACCCCAATCGAAAAAGATGAAGCAAGCAAATTGGTATTTGCCGATCGCTTATTTACAAATACAGACGCATCGGTCTTTACCGATGTTGCAAACCCATATTTCCGCGCCGATTATCTAACGGGTAAATCAAGTGCAATTCCTGCAGGTTTCTCAATCTTTTTAACTCTAGATGGCAAAGGTCGAATTTTATTTGATAATGCCACCACAATGGAGATTGAAACGGGCGATGCAGTATTGATTCCTCACTCTGCAGGCGGCTGGAAACTTGATGGCGCAACGGGCGTTGTCTGTCGTCCACCTCTTGCGAAGGATGCTGCACTAGCAATCTAATTAAAATAAAAATCGCGAGCGAAGGGGTTATTCGCTCGCGATTTTATTAACGGAATTTAGTTAGAAAACACCTTATTCCAGTCAGAGACTGCCATTGTGTAGTACTGACCACCTTCAACGGCAACGTTATTTAGATTTGATGCAGATGAACCTCGGTACGCCAAGTCAGGGCGGGCAGGAGCAAGTGCGCCCTTTACACCTGGGTCTTTGACAGTGACACCGCTATAGGTGTGAACCTGAGCGTTGAACATAAAGTATGTGTTCTTGTCACCTTTTGTTGCCATCAGATCCGTTACATCAATGATTCCACTAGATTCTTCATCAATTGTCATGTATGAAGAACCGGTAGCTGTGAAGTACTGCTTATCAAATTCTGCAACGGTTGCAATCTTTCCGTCGCTGATTCGGTAAGCAAGAATTCTTGAAACGTGAGCATTGTTGCCTGGATCTTCTTGCAACATAATGATTCCATTTTTTGTCACTGTAAGGTTATCTGGCTTGGATAGGTAAGGAGCTTCACCGCCGTTTAATAGGAGTTCAAGCTTTGCACCTAGGAGTGGATTCTGAGCATCTTTAAATGTCAAGCGCCACAATCCGCCACCATCTCGAGAAACTCCAGGTTCTGCTGGATTTTCCTTGGTTGCAACTGGATCCTTATTTGATTCAGTTGTGATGAAGTAGTAAACGTCAGGATTGTTTGGATCCCAGTTGCCATCTTCAATTCGAGCAAATGTCATGCCGTTTTCACGGGCACCTTTTGCAAATGAAGTTACATCGGTGTTCCATTCAATCTTGTTGAAAGTTGCTTCAACTGGAGTTGATTTAGCGATAGTGGTGCGAAATAGGTTGTCTGTAGCAACTGTTGGGACATTAAGAACGTATAGATCACCGTTCGTTAGTCCGGCCTTGTCAACGCTGGTTCCAGTGTTTTGCTTCTTTCCAACGTACATATGTAGTTGAGAATCAGTTGCTGAACCATCTTCGTCGATCATAGCAACGGTGTTTGAACCCTTTTTAAGGTTTGGCACGATGTTTTCAATTGAAAGCATTCCCACGCGTGGAAGTTGATATCCGGTTCCGGTCATATCAAAAGCGAATCCACGTGAACTGTCGCCAACTTCTTCACCTGTTGTGTATAGAGCGCCATCGAAACCAACGCCGTTATAGATAAAGGTTCCTTCAGGCGTATAAGTGCCAGAACAGAAACGACTGATTCCCCAGCCAAATGAACCTGCTTGTGCGTTTGCTGGTTCTCCGCCTATCGGTGTTGCACTGTAAGCACCAGTCTTATAGTTCCAGAAATTCCATCCAGTGATAAAGCTCGTTGCAGCATCCATTCGCTTAATTGATGGGCTGTAATTGAACTTTGTAATAGATACACCCCATGGACTGGATGTAGATGCACTCTTCATCGCAATTTTATCGTTGATCGCAACTTCGTGGTTTGAAAGCACGGTAATTCCACCATGCCCATTATTGGAAGCAAATGCACCCATGCCATCTGGGATTCCGCGGATTTCGGTTCCAGTAAGTATGTCGCCAGTTGTGGCAATCGGGGTGATTGCTACGGCATCGTTCGCAGATAAAACATAAATTGGTTTATTTATCGGCCATGCTGCTGCCGTAAGTGAAGCGGCGGCTGCTACAGCCACAACTCCTGCAATTGCATTTCTTACTTTCATAAATTCCTCCTATGGTTAGAACTCCTTCAAGGGTCACTTTTCTGCTTGTGTGGAAATTCTGAGATATTTTTAATGAAATTGCTCCCAAATTTTTAGTTAACAGACGGTGCAATACATGGCTACATGAGCGTGTCGGTCAAAACCTAGGATTTGCTAATAACTTGTTCTGGTTAATATTTGGCTATGACTAGCCTTCATCGAAGAGGATTTCTTGGTGCGATATTTCTTACCCTCTTTAGCGGCTTTGATTCGTTAGCTTCGGCCGCCGAGTTTCCCACGTTAAAGCCGACTAGGGCTGGTCAAGTTGTTATTTGGCGGAATAAAAAATTTACCGCGATTAAATCTGGCAAAAAATTAGTTTGGGATAAGGGGATTCCGATACTCAGTAAACCAGCCCCAGATACTTCTGTAAGCCCCTCAGCAACTCCGACTCCAAGTCAGTCAATGACGGCTAAGGCAAGTTCTGGCCCAGCAAAAATTATTGAACAGCGGGTCGCTAACTCTTCTGAAGTTGCGGAAGGCGAAACAAAGATTTTTATCAACAAGGATGCCTTTGGCCGAGGAAAACCCTACATAGTTACTAGAACCAACGGCGGGCTAGTTGCTTTTGACAACATCTGTACCCACGAGGGTTGCGGTGTAGAGCTAGAACACAAAAAATTAATTTGTAAATGTCACATGTCAACTTTTGATAACATAAATGGCAAAGCGCTCAGTGGGCCAGCAAACTCACCTTTGAGAAGTTATGAAATAAAAGAGTTAAATGGTGAAATCTTCATACTTGATTTTCCTTGGTAGCTACTTAGATCGCATCCATAACGGTAATTTTTTCACTGTTAACGAATTCTGCTGCAGTTTTTTGCCAAGCCTTACTGGCATCGTTCACCATGTGAGCATCCCAAGATGCGCGCTCGCGCCATACTTCCCAGACGCAAACTCGATCTTTAACCTTGGTATCAATAAATATTTCAAGAGTTTCGCAACCATCTTCAGTTCGAATATGAGCCGCATGCTTTTTAAGAAGTTCTAAAGATCCATCAAGCATGCCTGCTTTAATCGAAATTTCAACGAATAAGTAAACTTTGCTCATGCTGACTCCTTTTGGCTGGGCTTAAGAAGTTATATCTTTCTTGTTAAACTTGATAATTGCAAGGGAAACGAAGAAAGCGCTCAAAATAACGCTATAAGAAGCTCCTCGGATCATCTGGCTCCAATCAATCGAGCTCGACAGCGCATCAAACCAAGAAAATGAGTAGTGGGTGGGCAACCAATTACGGATTGAACCGAGTCCAGAAATCGCATCTAAAATATTAGAGAGAATAATTATGCCAATAGCGCCACCAACTGCTCCGAGTGGAACATCGGTAGAAACGCTTAAATAGAAGGCAAGACCGGCGACTGAAAACAGAACTAGTGCCAGATAAACGCCAATAATCAAGATGCGCTGCAGCGCAACTTGATTTGTGAAAGTTGCACCAAGAGGTGTTTGTAATGGTTTCAAACCAAAAGCAATCATCCCTACAAACCAAGAAGTTGCAATGAGCAAAACGACTGCGATTGCCGAGAGCGAGAGACTCACCTTTAATTTCTGAATTAGCAAGCGAGTTCGGGGAACCGGGGCGGCAAGTAAATATCGTAGTGTTGACCAAGAAGCCTCTGAAGCAACGGTGTCGCCATTAAAAATAGATATAACTGCAATCAATAAAAATGGCGTAGCAAAATAAAACATTGTGGTTGTGAAATTTGCTGCCCCTTTGGTGGCAAGACCGATTAGATCTGCGGTTCCCGAACCAAAACGAGTTGGGCCACTGCTGTTTCCAGAGGTTCCAAATTTCACTGCGAGGGCGACAATTACTGGAAGTGAAATAACGAATAAGTAGGCGAACAAGGTGCGCTTACGTTTGATCTGACGATATATTTCTAGCCGATAAGGCAGAGTTTTCGATGCGCGATACATTTACGCCTCCTTTCCAATAGTTAAGTCATCTCCGATAAGTTCAATAAATATTTCTTCTAACGTTCCAGCACGCTTGCCGGCCTTGGTTAGAATTTTTTTCATAGTTCCGTAAGTAATAAGTCGACCGCGGTGCATTAAGACAACATGGGTGCAAGTCTGCTCAACCTCGGTCAAGAGGTGTGAAGAAACAATTACAGTTTTGCCGGTTTTGGCATAGCGCTTTAGAACTTCGCGCATCGCTTTAATTTGCTGAGGATCGAGGCCATTTGTTGGCTCGTCTAGAACTAATAAATCGGGTAGTCCAAGCATCGCCTGAGCTATTGCTAGCCGCTGGCGCATACCTTGCGAGTATGAGCGCACTTTCTTATTTAGCGCGCTACCTAAATCCGTTATTCGAATCGCATCTTCAAAATATGGCTCATCAGTTCTGCCAATAGATTTCCAATAAAGTTCTAGATTCTCTCGGCCGGTTAGATGTGGCAAGAAGCCAGATCCTTCAACGAAAGATCCAAGATTCGCAAGCGTCGGAGAACCTGGATAAATTGGGTGACCATTAATAGCGATCTCTCCTTCAGTAGGAAAGATGAGTCCCATCATCATGCGAAGAGTTGTTGTTTTACCTGCACCATTTGGACCAAGTAATCCCAGAACTTGCCCGCGCTTAACTTTAAAGGAAAGGCCATCGACTGCTTTGTAACCATCTTTATAAACCTTGGAAAGATTCGATACAGTTACGAGAGAGTCACTCTCCTCCTGCGGCTCGGTGTTATGGCGTGGCCTACGAAGATAAACCGCGACAATCGCCAAAATAATTGCAAGCAAACCAGCTATCGGCCAGCCAATTAAAGCTGCGTGATTAACGGCAGTTGTAAAAGTCATTTGTGAAATGAGTATTGGAGACAAGGCGGTTATCGCATACTGACGGCCATCTTGTGGAAGCTCGTACCCTTGATCGGTTGTTGAGATTCCTACCGCAATCTTGTCGCCAACCGCAGCATCAAGTACAACTGCTGGTAATTGAATTGTGTAATCAGAGCCGGTGCTTGCGATATGAGTAAGTCGAACAGCACTGACAATCCCATTTGGTTGTTTTGTTTGACCAGATGCGGTGCGTACCACAAGTGAGAAGAAGAGAGTTGCATCGCTCTTATTAGATGAGACCCGAATTTTTACTGACGATCCCCCAACTACATGCATTGGTTTCGCTAGAACAGCGCTCTCTAAGAAGCCGCTCTGACCTGGTAAGAATGCTGCACTTGCACCGCCAATATTCCCGGCAAGAGATAAGGCAGAACCCACGCCAGGTAATGAAGATATCGCACCAGGGATTCCTCCGATGGGTGCTACCAAAGCTGTGTAGGGAACTGCTATTTCTATTGGTAGCGAAGGAGTTTCTAATGGAAGGGTTGAACTAGTTAGATATTTAGGAATCACCGATGAGTCAACAAGGGAGATTGATCCATTTGTGTTGGTGATCTGGAAAGTTGGGAAGCTTTTCTTAACTCCCTTTAAATAAATTTCGAACCAGTTTGCAACGCTCTGGTGAAGTCGGGCTGATTCATCAGTTCCACCATCATGCCCACCGCTGTGCCAGATCATGGCAAGTGGCGTAGTTGGATGTGCTGTGTGAATTTCATTTGCAGTCTTAATTGACTCAGAGAGCGGGAACAAAGAATCTGCTTCGCCTTGCATCAACAGCGTCGGGGCTGTGATGCGATTGGTAATAGTAGAAGGTGAAGATGCATTTAGAAGTTGCATGTCAGCGGCCGTAGGAGCGCCTGTGGCCACGGCATCCTTGAAAGCACCACACCAGGCAGCGGTAAACGTTCCACACTCGCCTGCTGCCGAGTTAGGCAAGGTTGCCAGAGCAAAGAAGGTTCCGGCCCAGAATTTTTTATATGGACCAACAGATGCATCACTTGAATTTTGTGGAAAGAGAGATTGCGCCAGATTATTCCAAGTTATATTTGCTGCAACAGCGTCAATACGTTTGTCATAACCAGCAGTCAATAATGAAATTGCACCACCATACGAATCTCCAGTAATACCTACAAGTGGATCACCAATACTTTGCTGCTTAACTTCTTTACGAGTTGAAAGATAATCAATCAGTTTAGAAACGTCTGCTACTTCTGCGTCTGGCGCATCCATCGAGATTTCTCCAGTGGAATTACCAAAACCCCGAGCTGTCCACGCAAGTACTACATAACCTATTGCTGCTAGCTCTCGTGCTTGGACTGCAACACTTTTCTTATCTCCGGTAAATCCATGTGCCAACAAAATTGCTGGTGCCACTTTTACATTCGGAAGATAAATAGTCGCGTCGATAGCAACACCACCTGCACCATTGAGCCGAAGCTCTTGCGTAGTGATACTTGAGGTTGCCTGAGCGCTAGATGTGAGAGTTGGCGAGATTGCTCCCGTTGAGATCACGATCACTGTTGCTGTAATAAGTGAACTAAAACGCCTCATTGCTCAAAGATAGTCAGGAATTCAAAGAGGCGCTATTTGGAAAGTAACTTTATTATTAGCGCATGAGACGAACCGGTTGGGTGCTGGTACTTCCTTTAATTCTTCTTGCATCACTTGCGACGCCCCTTATTAATAGCGCAAGCCCAGCCTCATCTTCGATTGTCTTTACTGCCCAGATGCCTAAAGCGCACTTACCTCAAGGGCAAAACGGTGGCACTGATGATTACCGCTGCTTCTTAATTAATCCTAAGGTGAATCAAGATTCGTTGATCACGCAAGTGGAATTCCAACCACAGCAGCGCGTCATGATGCATCACGCAATTATGTTTTTGGTTGGCAAGAAAGATTTAGCAGAAGCCAAGACCATTGATAACAATGGAACTGGGTGGCCGTGCTTTGGTGGAACGGGACTTGGCTCTGGTTTTTCATCATTCTTAACATCGCCATGGCTTTCGTCTTGGGCGCCAGGGCGCGATAAAGATGTCATGCCTATTGGTTATGGAACGCCGATTGCCAAGGGTGATCAAATAGTTCTTCAAGTTCATTACAACCTGCTTGCGATGAATGGCAAAATGATTCCTACCGATCAATCCAAAGTGCTCATAACTGCCGTGCCAGCGAGGAGCGCGAAACTCACCACTTTGTATTCTGAATTAATTGCAGCACCAGTAGAACTCGCCTGTCCTCCTGTAGTTACTGGCGATTTCTGCGACCGAGGTAAATCACTCATTAACTTAGCCCAGCGAACAAGCCAATCGAGTGCCATGGAATCAATGGGGCTTAACTTAATTTGTGGGAAAAATCCAATTAAGCCAATCGCCAGCACAACTTCAACTTGCGATCAAACAATCAAGCAGAATGAGTTGGTTGTAAAAGCAACGCCACACATGCATTTACTTGGTCGATCTCTTCAATTAATTCTAAATCCCGGTACGCCAGGTGAAAAAATCTTGCTAGATCGCCCCAATTACAACTTCGATGATCAATCACCAACCGTGCTTAAAGATCCAGTGCAATTAAAGGTTGGCGACACGGTTCGGGTTATTTGTACATTCGATCCGACGCTGCGGCAAGTAATTCCAGAACTTAAGAACCTGCCCCCACGCTATGTCACATGGGGCGAAGGTTCATCAGATGAAATGTGCCTTGGCGTATTGGGTGTTGCCCACCGCGCTTAAATTCCCTTGACAATGTAATTAAACGAGTAAAACTAACTAAGCAAACTCAAGGCCGGCTCCTCATTCATTGCCATGAATTCCTGAATTAGTTCCATTTTTGGAAGCCTTGAAACTCCATGCTCAAACATCGCAATTCTGGCCGCACCAGCACTTGCAAAACGAAGGCTCGCAATTGCATCCATTCCGTTTAAAATTCCATAGGCATAACATCCGTGAAAAATATCGCCGGTGCCATTCGTATCTATAGCCTTTATTTTATAAGCCGCTAAGTGTTGCGCCTTATCACTTCCTGGTAGTTGGAAATAACATCCGTTACTTCCATCAGTAATCACCACGATATTTCGATTCTCGTTCCAAAGAGCGGACAATATTTTTGAAATCTCTTCTTCGCCCGTAACAGTCTTGGAGAAGTTCATTGGAAGTATCAAATCTGAGGCAATTTTGATCATTTCCAAAACCGTCTCTCTGGCAACCACAAATTGTTCAGCATCAAGAACTACTGGGATGTTGAGTTTTCGTGCTCTTTTCATAATTTCTAACGTACCCTCAGGGCAAATTCCACCATCAACCATTATTAATTCGGCAGATGCAAGAGCCACTTCTACTTTTTCAGGGCTTGGTAGTTTTATGTGATGAAGGGGGGTGTCGTCATAAATGATAAATCTTTGCCCATCCCCGGTGATTACAACTGTCGCTTCGGCAGGATGAGACTTTGAATCTAGATCTACAAATTCAGTACTAACTCCATTTGATGCAAAATCCTCGAAAGCGGAAAGCCATTTTTCCTCTCCACTCATTGTCCCCAGGAAAGCTGTTTTCATACCGAGTGCGGATAGGGCAACTAACGAGTTGCGAATGTTGCCTCCGAAGCGGTTTTCACTGCGGATGATCTTTCCTTTTTCATCTTTCCAATGTGCCTTAGTAGCCAAAATACGATCTAGGGCTATACAGCCAATCCCGATGATCATTTTAATTAGTGATTAATCTTTAGGTGAAAGTCCAGCACCGATAAGTGCAGCTTCAAACCCAAGGCCGCCGTGAATGACCGAATAATAAGCTTGAGATGCCTTCTTAACGTCTTGCGCTCCCCAAACATTTCGCCCAACTACTGCGCCCTTTGCTCCTGCATCTATTGCATCTCGAGTGCTATTTAGCGCGGCCCCGAGAGTTGGCTCTTTTGGTCCGCCAGCAATAACGATTGGTGTTGGGCAAGAATTTACAATGTCAATAAACGCTTTTTTATCTCCAGGATATCCAACCTTAATTACATCTACTCCTGTTTCAATTCCGCACCGAACTGCCCATGCAATCTCATCAGGAGTGAATACGATTTCAACATCGCCACTCTTTGAATAAACTCGTGGATAAATATGGGCAACAATTGGCATATTAAATTCAGTTGCTTCACGGACTGAATCAGTTAACCAGCGAAGATACTTTCCTTCACTTGGCCCACGTACTGGAATTGCAACAGCTAGGGCGTCCGCGCCGAGTCGAACTGCGTCGATTGGTTTCGTGATCAATTCTGAAATTCGGTCATCTGGAGTAAAGCATCCACCTTGAACAATTAGCGCAGCTTTACCAGCATATGGAACCCATAAATTCTTGGCAGTGCCTGGCTGGATTGTTACGGAGTCCGGATTTCCTTCCATAGTTAGCGCGAGCGCCTTAGGAAGGTTTGCAAGCCCTCCGCTAACCGCATTCCCATAACCAACAAAATGGTCAATGGCCACGCCAAAAAGATTTCCGGTTGGATTTGAAAAAATTCTCTTAAGTCTTACTTCGCGACCAATACTCATTTCGACCCTCACCCCAAGTTAATTAAATTATTCTGATTAAAAAATTTTTTGAAGTCTACAGTCCGAGGTAAGCCAATTGGAAGGGTGGGATGGCCTATTGAACTCCTATCCCTTACCCTCAACACCTCCCTTTAAATCTCGCTATTTGGAGCGTAATTTACGATCAAAAGATGGTAACGATTTGATAACAATTGGTCTTTTTATATAAATACCTTGCATAAGTGTTCAAAAAGGTAGAGAGTATCCTTGATCACAATTCTCTACTAGCCACTAGGAGGCTATATGAAGAAAGTCTTTACACGTCGCGCAATGGCTGCGGTTGCAGTCATCGGAGTGTCGTCACTATTACTAACAACTGGTCCAACATCAGTTGCAACAGCTGCACCCAAGAAGGTTGGTGTTTCGCTGATTCTTAAGAATCTAACAAACCCATTCTTCATCGCAATGACCGCCGGCGCCAAGGCTAAGGCAAAGTCACTTGGAATGAATCTCAGCGTTGCTGCTGGTAAAGATGAGACCGATGATGCTGCACAAGTAGCAGCAATCGAAAACGCAATTTCAAAGAAGGATTCAGGTATCTTGATTACCCCAATCTCTCCAGGAGTTTATTCAGCAATCACAAAGGCACGTAAGGCTGGTCTTTATGTAATTGCACTTGATACTCCAACAGATCCTGCAACAATCGTTGACATTACATATGCAACAGATAACTGCCGTGCTGGTGAAATGATCGGTAACTGGGCAGCTGTAAAGATGAATGGCCAGAAGGCAATCATTGCTCTTCTTGACATCTTCAACGATAAGAACGTTACAACTGACTACTGCCGCGACAATGGCTTCCTCAAGGGTATGGGAATTCCACTAGGAAATCCTAAGATTCTTGGTGACGAACCAAAGACTGGTAAGTACACATTCGGTAAGGGTGGCGATTACGAGATCGTAGGAAACGTAGCAACACTCGGAGCTGAAGAAGGCGGACGTACTGGTATGGAGCAACTCCTTGCCAAGAATCCAAACATCAACCTTGTTTACACACTAAACGAGCCTGCTGCTGCTGGTGCGAACGCTGCACTTAAAGCTGCTGGCAAGAAGGCAGTTATTGTTTCTGTCGATGGTGGACGTGCTGGTGTTACAAACGTGAAGGCTGGAGTTATCGGAGCCACTTCACAGCAATACCCACTACTTATGGCATCACTTGGCGTTCAGTCAATCTTTGACAAGATCACCAAGAAGATGACACCTAAGGTGTCACCAGGACTTGATTTCTTCAACACTGGCGAAATCTTGATCACTGATGACCCACAACCAGGCGTGCCATCTAAGCCAACTTCATACGGCCTAGCTAACGCTTGGGGTTAAAAATTAACTTTTCAGCCTAATCGCTGATAGTTAAAGTTTGAAGAGATTAGGGCGGCTAAGAAATTAGCCGCCCTAATCTTAATTATTGATAGGCTCGTGATACTTAAATAGTACTTCTTCAAAATTAGCGTGAGGATACGAATGAGCAACACTGATATCGGATATGACGCAGCGACTGAATTCTTAGGTCGCACAACAAATACTCAAAGAGTGCAAGGTGTGCTACATAAATACCCTTGGCTCAGTGCAGCGATAGTTTTGGCGATCTCGATAGTTACCTTTAGTTTTTTCAATGAAAACTTTATGACCCCAAATAACTTATCTTTGATTTTGCAGCAAGTAGCCATCATCGGCGCTATTGCGGCCGGACAGACAATTATTATTTTGACAGCTGGTATCGACCTATCTTGTGGTTCCATCGCAATCTTTGCATCAATGGTTATGGCCAAAACCAGTTTTAATAACCACTGGCCCGCTTGGGCTTCTTTCATACTTGGAATCGTTGTCGGTACCTCAGCGGGCGCTTTCAACGGATGGTTAGTATCGAAAGTTAAGCTTCCGCCATTCATTGTTACTCTTGGAACTCTAAATATTTTCTTGGCTTTAACTTTGTTTTATGCAACTGGGCGCACCATTATGGATCAAGAGCTAGATCCTTTCTATTTGAAACTTGGTTATTTAATTAAAATTGGCCCATTCGATGTTACTTCGGGCGTGCTCGTCATGTTAGCGATGTATGTGGTGCTCGCCTTTGCCCTGAGATACACCGGCTGGGGTCGACATGTGTACGCAGTCGGAGATGATATCGAAGCGGCTCGTTTGGCAGGTATCCAAGTTAATAAAGTTCTAATGAGCGTTTATATGGTTGCCGGTTTTGTCTTTTCAATTACTGCTTGGATTGTGATTGGCCGCGTTGCGGCAGCAAGTCCAAACTCTGGCTCGACGGTAAACCTCGACTCAATTACCGCTGTAGTTATTGGTGGAACCAGCCTATTTGGTGGCCGTGGCGCAATCTTCGGATCGCTACTCGGAGCAATCATCGTGGGCGTTTTCCGGAACGGACTCACTCTTGCTGGTGTGGATCTTTACTATCAGACCTTCGCTGTTGGAGTTCTAATCATCGTTGCAGTTTCAGTTGACCAATGGATCAGAAGGGCACGAGCATGATGTCACCAGTAGCTCCAGTTCTTGAAGCAAAGGGTTTAATTAAAACCTATGGTCGCGTCGTCGCAGTCGATGGTGCCAGCCTGAGGCTATTCCCTGGTGAAGTACTTGCCGTAGTCGGCGATAATGGTGCTGGAAAATCAACCATGATCAAATGTATATCAGGCGCCGAGATTCCAGATGAAGGAACTATCGAACTAGATGGTCAGGAAGTTACCTTCCGCAAACCACAAGATAGTCGTGAAGCGGGAATCGAAACCGTTTATCAAACTCTCGCAATTTCTCCTGCGCTAGATATCGCATCCAATCTTTTCTTGGGACGCGAAATTCGCAAGAAGGGTCCATTGGGAACGATCTTTCGCGTGTTGGATAATTCCGGAATGCGTCGTATCGCAAAAGAAGAGATCATGGCACTTGGCATCGGAACTATTCAAAATATTGGCCAAACCGTTGAGACTCTTTCTGGTGGCCAGCGTCAGGCTGTATCAGTTGCTCGCGCTGCCGCCTTCGGTCAGAAATTGATCATCATGGATGAGCCAACAGCCGCACTAGGTGTGCGTGAATCAAAGCAAGTATTACGACTTATCGAGAATCTTCGCGATCGCGGAATCCCAGTTATCTTGATCAGCCACAACATGCCTCAAGTCTTTGAAGTGGCAGATCGCATTCATATCCAGCGCCTCGGAAAGCGAGAAGCTGTGGTAACGCCAAAATCTCACACCATGAACGATGTGGTTGCAGTTATGACCGGTGCCTTGACTATCCCTGAAGCGGAGCAGTCACTCGGCCCAGTTCGCTAAATCTTAATTAAGGTTTAAAGAACTTTCGCTAGCGCATCTCGCATTACACCGGCATCAGCAGTGATGCCGGTCCAATATTTAACACCTAAAATTCCTTGATTTACAATCATCCCAAGTCCATCAATTACCTGGCATCCTTTAGCTTTTGCATCACTTAAAAGGAGCGTATTTGGTGGATTAACAATCACATCAGCAACAACTAGATTTGTTCTAAGGCTTTCTACATCGAGATTTAATCGCTCATCACCATGGGGAGCCATTCCGACCGAGGTCGCATTTACAAGAATATCAATATTAGATGGGACTTTAAAAGGGGAATCCCACTTAAAGAATTGACCGTTAGTCTTGGTTTTCCCATTAATTAAATCAACTAATTCGTTACCGCGGTTTGAATCTCGATTAGCAATAGTAATTTCAGTTGCACCTGCGAGCGCCAACTCAATAGCGATAGCCCTTGCCGCCCCACCTGCTCCCAGAACCACAATGTTCTTATGCTTGGGGTCGACAACCACCTTAAGTGATTCAAGAAATCCCTTGCCATCTGTATTTTCTCCGATGTATTTGCCATCTCTGCGAACTACACAATTAACTGCACCCATTAAAGCTGCAGACTCACCAAGTCCGTCCAAGTATTTAATAACCTCAACTTTATGTGGTTGGGAACAGTTAAACCCGACCCAACCCATCGCTCTTGCACCCTTGACAGCATCGCCTAATTGATCTGGGGTGACCTCACAATTTATATATCTATAACCCAATTTGTGATGACGATATGCCGCCTCAACCATCTCAACGGTTGGATTACTAGCTGAATTCTGTGAAAAACTTCCCGTTAACTCACTTAAGAAATTCATACCTTCTCCTCTAAATAATATTTCAATAAGTCTACCTTTGTCATGGCTGAATCGCTAGGATTGCTGGTGAGTAGATGGGATCTATTAATATTCATGGATAATCAATTTGATGTTGTAATTGTTGGTTCTGGAATGGGTGGTTCCACAACTGCTTATGCTCTTGCCTTGAAGGGCAAAAAGGTATTAGTGCTTGAACGCGGTTCAAGAGTTCCTAAAGAATTAGAAAACTGGTCACCAAAAGATATTTTTATTAAGAAGAGATACAGATCAGATGAAGTTTGGGTTGATAAGAATAATAAAGAGTTTGCTCCTGGCGTTCACTACATCGTCGGTGGTAATACCAAGCTTTATGGAGCATCTCTACCAAGGTTTAAAGAATGTGACTTTGGTGAAATAAAACACCATGAAGGACTTTCGCCTGCGTGGCCATTTAGTTATTCAGATTTAGAACCTTTTTACTATCAAGCAGAAATGCTTTATAAAGTACATGGAACTGTTGAGCCAGATCCAAGCGGTCCTTGGCGGGCTAATCCGTTCCCATATCCTGCAATGGAGCACGAGCCCTATGTCCAAGACTTAGCCGAGCGCCTGCGTAAAGTTGGTGTAACGCCAATTGCTAACTCAATGGGTATAGATATCGGACCGGGTGGTAATTGTATTCGCTGTAATACATGTGATGGTTTTATTTGTAAGTTGGACGCAAAGAGTGATGCGGAAATTAATGCGCTAAACCCCGCTATTGCTACGGGAAATGTCGAACTTCGTACTGAATCTCAAGTGACGAAAATTGTCCTAACTGCCGATGGAAAATCTGTTGACCACTTGTTGGTCAATGGGCCTACGGGAGAGTACAAAGTTACTGGTAAAAAATTTGTGATATCAACTGGTGCAGTAAATACATCAGCGCTGTTATTGAAATCTAAATCAGAATTAGCTCCCAACGGTGTTGCAAATTCTTCCGATCAAGTTGGCCGAAACTTTATGATGCACAACAACACTCACATTGTTGTATTTGATTGGAAGCGCAAGAACGATGTAACTTTCCAGAAGACACTCTCATTCTCCGATTGGTATTCAGATGGTGGCGATGGCTATCCACTTGGAACCGTTCAGCTAATCGGCAAAGTTCAAGGAATTATGATGAAGACTGTTGCTAAGAGAGTTCCACTACCAATCTTGAACTATTTTGCCAAGCGAAGCGTTGAATTCCTAGTGATGGCCGAAGATCTTCCGCATAAAGATAACCGAGTTACGGTTAATTCAAATGGGCAAATTAAGACTTCAAGGACCGCGGTTGGACTTTCAACACATCAAGCGTTGTTGCGCAAGACCAAGAAAGTTTTGCTCAAGGCCGGATATACCGCAATCTTTGTTCAGGGATATGACATTGCAGTCAACGCCCACCAATGCGGCACCACAGTCGCGGGCCATGACCCAAAGACAAGTGTTGTTGATCAGTACTGCAAAGCTCATGATTTAACTAATCTCTATTTGATTGATGGCGGGTTCTTTCCATCATCAGGTGCTATGAATCCAGCACTAACTATCGCTGCTCAAGCTCTTCGGGTTGTTGCAAAATCTGATTTAGCTAATTAATTATTTAGCTATCGATGCAAGGCCCATAGCGCACACTTCATTTGCTATGAGTGCATCTTCTACGGTTGCGAGATCTGGATTTAAGGTGCCTGATTTAACTTCTTGAATCCAGGCCTTCAACTCCTCGATGTACGAAGGTTCAAAGCGAACCATCCAGTTCGTAGCCATTGGGCCACCCTTTGTGGCACCTCCAACCCCATTTACTTGAGTAATCACATCACCATGAGTTCCAATTTGAATCGAGCCCTTCTCGCAAACGACTTCAACTCGACAGTCATATCCATAGTTATTGAACGCAACGATGTCGGCGACCATAGTTATGCCACTTTTTAATTTTCCGATTAGCACTAGGGGGTCATCTAGGCCTTCTGGGGATAAGGATGAGCGTCTTGGATAAAAACTATGTATCGATTCCCATTCATCATTAAATAACCATCGATAAATATCGAAATCATGAATAGCAATATTTGTAAATAAACCGGTAGAGGTTGCTCCAAATGATGAAACATTTCGGCTTACCGCCCTGAAAAACAATGGGGCACCAAATTCTCCAGTTGCAATAAGGCGGCGAACTTCCTGATAGCAGGGATCAAATCGGCGCATAAACCCAAAATTAATCATTTTCTTTCCTACCCTAGATTGATATTGACGAATTTCTTCGCTGATCATTCGTGCATCTTCTAGGGTTGTTGCAATTGGTTTTTCGCATAATATTTGTTTCCCAGATGCGATGGCCAACCTTAAATGTGGGACATGCATTGGATCTGGAGATGCAATGATAACTGCATCGACTCTGGGATCATTCATTAATTCTTCGGGATTGGTTGTTGAAAAAAGCACTGAACCAAGCTCGGCTGAAAGTTCAGAAATTCTCTTTGGATCAATATCAGATAGTGCAACTACCGTTGCATCGCTTACGTGCTCCTTGATATATCTTGCATGGCCGGAGCCCATAATCCCGGTGCCGATGATTCCAACATTAACCATTAGATTCCTTTCCAGAAATTATGGATACTAAAGCCACAGGAATCTTATCTTTTTAACCCATAAATTGGAATAGAACTACTCTTTTGGGGTCATAATTCAAAAGGATGTATGGAAATAAAAATATTTTCTCTACTAAGAAAGCCAAATTACTACTAAACTCTAATTATTATTCAAATGAAGGAGAAGTTATGCGTTGGGCACTAATTGGAGCAAGTGACATTGCGCAGACGCGGGTACTTCCGGCAATTCGAGCCAACGGGGATGAAGCAATTGTTGTCCGGACTGGGGACCTTGCACATGGCGAGAAATGGGCCAAAGAGAATTCAATTAATGAAGTAGTTACTGATCTAGACCTTATGTTAAGTCGCCCTGACATAGATGCTGTTTATGTTAGTTCGCTCAATTCCAAGCACTGCGAGCAGGTAAAGGCTTCCGCTAGGGCTGGTAAACATGTGCTCTCTGAAAAGCCGCTTGCTATGACAGTCGAAGATGCCAGGGCGATGGTGCACGCATGTGAAAAAGCTGGAGTGGTTATGGCAACAAACCATCATTTACCAGCAAATCCGGTTCATCGAAAAATTAAAGAGATGATTAGTGCGGGAGAAATTGGCAAGGTAAAGGCAATTCGTTTTCATACCGCAGTTCAACTCCCTGCACACTTAGTTGGTTGGCGCACAGAATTAAAAGAGCAAGGCGGCGTAATTCATGATGTCAGCGTTCACGCAGCGGCGGCAGTAGCAGCGCTACTTGGCTCTCGAGCAATTTCTTTAAATGCTATTGCTTTAAACCAAGATAATGATCCTTCGGGTCCATTTGATGCGGTTATGACTAATATTTTATGGGAAGGTGGGGTGTTGGTTTCAACACACGAGGCATTTAATAATCCAAACTTACCTACCAGTTTGCATGTACTCGGTGAAAGCGGTGCACTGGTTGGAGAGAATTGCAATACTGGCGATCCCGTTGGAACACTCTCCCTTGTCCGAAACCACAAATATTCAGCAGTAGCTTTGGATCAGCCGGAAGATCTATATATCCGAACCGTACGCTTTTTTAAGAGCGCCATTGATGGTGTTGGGCAGCCAATAATCAGTGGTGTAGACGGTTTCAATTCTCTTGCAGTAGCTGTAGCAATTCAGGAGTCGGTCCTAACTGGTAAGCGGGTAGATGTAGCAAGACTTTGACTGAAAATTTATTCTAATAAAGAAACCAAGAATGGCTTGAATGTGGTGTGGCAATCATTATTACATTGTGTGCTTGAAGAAATTCAAGCACCTAAGCCCAAGGATTAATCACGACTTTCCCAGATTGTGGTGACATTGACATTTGCATAGCTGCATCAACGTCAGCAAGTGGAAACTCATGAGTTACCATCTCAGCAAATGGAAATTGCTTGGCATATTTTTCAAAAAGCTTAAGTGATGGACCATAAGCATTTATTGGGTGGTTTGAAAGGCCGATTAAACGGATATTTTTACTCAGCACATGTCTGTGCATGCTGATTGAAACCTCGCCAGTATCAGCAAAATTTCCCATTTCGAGCAATGTTCCTCCCCTTCTAAGCATCTCGATACCTTCAATTACTGGTTCTGGACGATTTGTCATGTGAAGTACTAAGCCAACACCAATCCCGCCTGTCAGGGAATGAATAAGTTTTAAGCGCTCTTCTTTCGTTGTCTTATCTACATTAATGGCAATATCAGCACCAAATTTCTTTGCCAGATCAAGCCGGTAATCAGACTTATCAATAACAATCACTTTGCCGGCTCCCATCATGCCCAGTTTTGCAACATGCAATAGGCCTAAGGGACCAACTCCAAAAACAACAACAGTGTCGCCTGTTGTAAAACCCTCAATTGAATAAGAACTAAAGTCCTGCAATTTATCTAACGAAGCAGCGCATGCCATTAGCTCTGCTAAAACAGCAACTTTTGGTGAAATAGTATCCGGAACCTTATAGAAAAAAGTTCCAGGCTTTAAATACATATATTCAGCCCACCCGCCAAGTAAATGTGGCCACTGAGCAGAGGTGAAACTATTCCCATAACATTCTGACTTTGTGCACCAGGTATATCCCATCACATGGGTGCAGTAATAACACTTTCCACATATCATGTCTGGGCACATCACGATTCGATCACCTATTTTTATTTTCTCTTGGTAATAGTCCCCAGATTCTTCAATCGCAGGTGATAATTCATCCACAATTCCTACATTTTCATGTCCTTGAATAATTGGGAAAGGAGTATCAGTCTCAGCTTCGGTACCCGCATATTGTTTTGTCTCTCCTTGATATGTGTGCTTGTCGGTGCCACATATTCCAGAGAGTTCAATTCTCATTAAAAGTGCGCCATCTTCTAGCTTGGGGCGATCAAATTCTTGTATTTCGTATTTACCTGGAGCCACTAAAACAGCGGCGCGAATTTTCTTCATCTAATGACGCTATTACATACAAGTACCTATAGCAAGGACTGTTGAATTATTATTGTGCGCTTGAAGGGATTCGAACCCCTAACCTTCTGATCCGTAGTCAGATGCTCTATCCGTTGAGCTACAAGCGCGGGTGGTGCTGGTAAATCCTACCTGTTTGCTATCCCCGCCCCAAACTCATTAACTTCGCAATAGAAGTGGCTTTAACGCGTGGTTTGCCGTGCACTTCGCCAGCTTTTACTTCGGCGGCATTGATACGGGTCCAGAAAGCCTGATCAACAATTTCGTGGTCTGGCTTCAATAATTCACGAATATCACTTGTTGATTTTGGAGTTTTCAAATCTTCAATCAATAGTTTTACAACATCAGCCGCATCGCTCTTGTTGGTACCGATTACACCTGAAGGTCCACGCTTGGCCCAGCCCACGGTATAAATGTTGGTTGCTAGAACTCGGCCGTCCTCATTCTTTATCTTTCCTTTTTCGAAAGGAATGCCTGAAATTGGAAGTGATTCATAGCCAATGGCAGTAATAACCAAGTCGCATGAAATTGTCTTTTCCCCTTCGGGGGTTTTCACAACAATTGCTTCAACTTTGCCATTGCCTGTTATCACTTGTGGCACATGCTCGAATAAAAATTCCATCGATTTCTCGTTGCCAGATTTTTGGCTCTCTGCAACTAGGCGCATTGCTTCTAAATTACTTGCAACATGTTTTTCAACTTCGCCAGCACGTTCGGCTCGGGTCTGAGCCAAATCAATTGCATCGGGATTTATGTAAACATCCGTGTGCTCAAGTTTTGGAAGTTCGCGAAGTTCTGGCGCCGTGAAAGCGGCGAATTCGGCCCCGCGCCTTGCCAAGACATAAACCTTTTTAATTTCACTCTTATGTAATTGTGCAAGAGCGTGATCTGCGGTGTCAGTGTCATCTAATTCGCCAGCTTCAATTGCCAACATGCGAGCGCAATCCATCGAAACGTTTCCAGCACCAATTACAACTGCAACTTTGCCTGATAGATCAACTTTAAAATCTGCATAATCCGGATGTCCGTTATACCAAGGCACAAAATCAGCGGCCGAGATTGAATTACTTAAATCTTCACCCGGAATGCCAAGTTTTTTCCCGATGTGGCTGCCGGTGCACATAACAACAGCGTCATATCTATCTTTTAGGTCTTCGATAGTTATATCGGTGCCGAGTTCGACATTTGCAAAAAGATTAAAATTTAACTCAGCCGCGACCTTTTCAAAGACCTTTGCGACGGTCTTTATCTTTGGATGGTCTGGGGCAACGCCACTGCGTACCAAGCCCCAAGGGGTTGGCAAACGTTCGATCATGTCTACCTGGAAAGTTAAATCTTCGGTTTGGGAATTCTGAAGAGCTTGCGCAGTGAAATAACCTGCGGGGCCAGCGCCAACAATTGCAATCTTGAATTGTGGCATTGGGCTCCTAACTCGCGTATATCTCTAGTTTACAGGGCAATTAATTCGTTCAACTACCTTTAACTAAATCTAATTCGCAAGGAAACCGCCATCGACTGGCATTACTACCCCCGTGATGTAATCCGAGGCTGGAGACGAGAGAAAGAGAGCCGCACCAGTCAAATCACTTGGCTGACCCCAATGACCTAGTGGAATCCGCAAAGTTATTGAAGCAAAGCGATCTGCATCATTTTGGACAACTTTATTAATATCTGTCTTAATAAAACCTGGCGCAATAGCATTCACACGAACACCGAGTGGTGCTAACTCGTTTGAAATCCCCTTTGTTAATCCTGCGATCGCTGTTTTAGCAGCGGTGTAACTAATTACATTCTGGCCACCCAAAAAGGTCCACATAGAGCCTATGAAAATGATTTTTCCATAGCCTCTTTCTACCATCTGCTTACTCACAGCTCTAGTAATTAGAAATGGGGCGGTTAGATCAACTTCTATAGTTTCATCCCAGTGCTCGTTGCTGTGTTCTAGAAAATTAGCCCGATTCACCAACCCGGAATTGTTAACGAGTATGTCAATTCGCTGCTTTTCAAGTTTTTTACACACTTCAACGGTTTGTTCACGATTCTTGAAATCACATTTGTAACTAGAAAATTTTCGACCAAACCCTGTTACAGCTCGCTCAATTTCGCTTCCTGGCTCGATCCCAGAACTAATTGTGATGATGTCAGCACCGTGTTCAGCCAAGCCACTTGCAATTGCAAAACCGATGCCAGTTCTTGCGCCAGTCACCAAGGCTGTTTTTCCAGTTAAGTCAAAATAGTTGCTAGTCATTTATCTCCAACTTCATATCTGGGTGAATAGAGTTATCCATACAACGCAACCGTTTGCGCACCTTACTTAATCGAGCGGAGACGAGGAGATTTGAACTCCTGAAGGGTTTAACCCCTTACCTCGTTAGCAGTGAGGACTGTAGGGTTGTCTTATCTCTCATCTACGCTTATTTAACCAGTTTACAGTGTATTTATTTGGTTCAAATACCTGCTACTAAACCTAATTCCTGGGCAAAACATGGGCAAAGAAGAGTCCTTTATTAGCCAGATAGCCCCTAGTGGTTGGAGCTGGAGAAGTTCAACAGAATAACTCCAGCAATAATGAAGGCAATTGCAGTGATGCGAGCAATAGATACAGGGTCCTTGAATAAAACCATTCCCAAGATTGCCGTTCCTGCTGCACCTATTCCAGTCCAAACAGCATATGCCGTGCCGATAGGTAGAACCTTCAGCGACCAAGCAAGTAACGAAAAACTTCCCGAAGCGAATACCAGAAATCCTATGCTCGGCCAAATTCTCGTGAAGTTATTTGAGAGTTTAAGCATCGTCGCAAAGCCCACTTCAAGAAGCCCTGCGGTAATGACTGCAATCCATGCCAATTCTATTCCTTTCTAAAGATTTAAATATCTCGCTCACGCCAAGCCATAACCATGGAAGGCATAGAGGCATAAGCAAATAATGTTGCAATCATGAGATAGCTTCCATCATTACCTTCTGGTTGAAACATCTTTAATTCTGGACCGAAAAACATTAACGATAAAAGTCCTAGAACTACATAGCCCATTGCGTAGTAGGCATATCGGATTGAAGTATTGCGAACTTTAATTTGGCGTTCATCTAGTAGTTCATCTGGTGCATCTGCAATAGACCTCACGCTGATACGCAAGAGCGAGTAGCCACCAAGAACAGCAAAGATTACAAATATCGCTGTCACGGAATAGACAACTAATGAAGTTCCATCAGATAAGTTCAGATTAGTCTTCAAAGTTGGCCAATAACTTCCCATCGCCACTGAAATAAGGCCCACTGCCATTAGGGCAACAAGAATTCTGCGGTTTCGCTGTGGTCTAAGCCATCTGTACTTGGAGTTCTCCTCGTTTAGTAGGGATTTAACTCCCTTTTCTGTAACGCCCTCAAACCAATAAAACTTATTCTTCTTTGACATCTTTACTTTCCTTTCTTAAATGGGGTCAGCGAAAACAGCTCTGATACCTCTTGGTTTAGTGACTTGGCTATACGTAAGGCCAAAACAAGGGAGGGGCTGTATTCCTCACGCTCTAGGTAACCAATAGTTTGGTAATGCACACTGGCTTTATCGGCTAGTTCTTGCCTTGACAGTCCTAAGGCAGCACGGGCTTCTTCAATACGGTTATAGACAGGTTCTTCTGGATTACGACTCATAGGAAGTAGCATATATGCTATGTAGCATTAATGCAACATTCTAAATAATAGAATCGCTAGGGGCCGAATGCTGGGCTACTGCCTGTCCGTGTAGGGCGTAACCATCCGTAAGCCCTGGTTGGTGTCTACTTGGCAAGCCCTTTAACCCTGGGGGGGTCACAATCTAATTCCCACGGGTAACAAGTTGCTGCATCTAATCGCTTTTGTTTAATCTGCAAGTTAATGAAGTGAGCTAGCTCTTGGTAGTTCTTACTCACAGTACGTGGCAGTGGTTTGATTGGTGGGGTAGGTGCGGGTGTTACGTTCTTGAACTGCTGACTACTGAGATTCAACTTCAATTCCTTATCTGTAACTCTAGGCTACTGTTTAATAATTGCATTGCATTCTGTGACTAACATGGGGTTATTCAACAACTGGGTGGATATGAGCAACTCAATCTGTTCATAGGTGTGCACTGGCGTTCATATTTAAGAAATCCAATTCTCTTATTATCAGGTTAACAAACCCAAATTCCGCGCCACGTCGGCCGGTTATAAATACTTTTCGAATATTGCTTTCATGCAGTGAACTTAAGGCATATTCTGCAGTATCTGTTTCATCTAATTCCATTGGATTTAGCGCGAGCATACGACCACAATCCATCGCAACATTTCCAGCACCAATTACAATAGCGACCTTCCCAGATAGATCTATTTCGAAATCTTTAAAATCAGGATGTCCGTTATACCAAGGCACAAGTTGTGCTGCAGAAATTGAATTGGCCAAATTTTCACCAGGGATCCCAAGCTTCTTACCAATGGAAGAACCTGTGGCCATAACAACTGCGTCATACTTATTTGTTAAATCACCCAGTGAAATATCTTTACCAAGTTCCACATTCCCAAATAACCGAAATCCTGGTTGGGATGCAACCTTCTCAAATGCCTTTGAAACAGTCTTTATCTTTGGATGATCGGGTGCAACGCCCGAACGCACTAGCCCCCAAGGAGTCGGTAAGCGTTCAATTATGTCGATAGAAAAGGTTAAATCCTCTGTAACTGAATTCTGTATAGCTTGCGCCGCAAAATATCCGGCAGGTCCCGCGCCGACGATTGCTATCTTGAAT
>Ga0194059_1000243_pt1 | contig 26816 bp, 21 predicted proteins | sample SepL6211m_MetaG_FD_163426 | JGI IMG/M metagenome (GOLD analysis project Ga0194059, IMG submission 163426) | Anoxic zone freshwater microbial communities from boreal shield lake in IISD Experimental Lakes Area, Ontario, Canada - Sep2016-L626-11m | ecosystem: Environmental > Aquatic > Freshwater >... | reverse complement strand
TCCGCTTGCGCCTGAGTCGATCACGTACTCCAGAACGCGCCTCGTGCCGGTTTTGTCAATGGCACCGCTAGCTGTGAAGATGGTCGGAAGGATTGGCAATACGCCGCTAAGTGTTGACATAAGTGGTTCCGTTACTAAATTAAAGAAATTTTACTTATTAATGTTGCTATAAAAGCAAATAAATAAAACAAAAAATTGAGATTTAATTGAAAATATAGCATCTTTGTTCAAATAATTAGGGAAAACACCTATAAATTTCTATTTCCACAAAAAAAACGTTGCTTTATTATATACATAATTGTGCATCGAACAGTGAGCGAGGACCCCGCAGACTTGATAGATCGAGGCACAAGACGGGCGGCTATCGAATCAGCATTGATGCTGAAAGCGCCTTACCCAATCGACCGGTTTAAGCAAAATTAAAGGAGACAAATATGAAAAAGCGCTTCGCTCAGGGACTGCTGGTGACCTCCGCCCTGGCATCTCCCCTAGCACTACCCCTCGGTGCCGCAGCTCAAACGGGCCCTGAAACACCATCTGCAGCCAAGGGCCAGGACACTGCCGAGATGAACGTCGTTACCGTTACTGGAATTCGGGGTAGCCTGGAATCGGCACGAAACTTCAAGCGGGATGCAAGCCAATTTGTCGATGCTATCGTGGCTGACGATATAGGCAAACTGCCGGATACAAATGTCGCGGAATCCTTGGCTCGGGTGTCCGGTGTACAAGTAGACCGTGGAATCGGTGAAGGAACAAGCGTTTCCGTCAGGGGACTACGCCAAAACGTCTTCCTTCTAAACGGGCGAGAAATTGTAGACTCAACCGGCCGAGGCGGCACAGGTCTGGACCAGTTGCTAACATCCACTTATGGCTTACTAGCCATGGTTCCCTCTGAGCTAATATCTCGCTTGGAAGTGACCAAACTAGCAGGCGCTAACGAGATCGCAGGGGGCCTGGGTGGCATAGTGGATATCCGCACCCGCATGCCACTAGATGGTCCAGTTTCTCAAGTTGTTGTCAAAGCGAGCGGTGATTTCGAGGAACTTCCGGGAAAGACAGGGAACGAGTTTTTTGGTCTGTACTCATCAAAATTTGCGAATAACACCGCCGGCTTCTTGGCATCTATTTCTACTGGGACTCGTAACCTAGAGCAGCAAGGGCTAGACACATTTTCGGGCTACAAAAGTTACGTGGATGGGGGCGTAACCCGCTATGGCAATCAAGATGTGCGCGCTACTGACATACAGGAAAAACGGAAAAAATTTGGCGTAGACGCTGTTTTCCAGTGGCGCCCCAATCCTGGCTTTGAGCTGATCGCCGACACCTTTTACTCAAAGCTCGACTCCAACCGAGACCGCAACTGGATTTCATTCACGCCAACTGCTGGACTGACCGGTGCGACCTACTCGACCAACAATATTTTGCTAAAAGGCAATGCAACTAGCCCAGTGCTTAGCAATACTGAGTTTGCTGATGTCGCATCTGACATGAATTCGTCTGCGCTTCGTGCGAAGTTCACTATCTCAGAAAATCTGAAGGGATCAGCTGAAGCTTCTTACGGAACAGCAAATCAGAGCTACCACCAGTTGTATATGCGGTTGCAGAACGTCACAAGTCTAAACCCTAACGTAGACTTTGATTTGACCAACGGTGACTTCGGCTCCTTCAAGATTAACGGACTCAACCTATCGGACCCGTCACAACTGAGGATGACAATATTGTTCGATAACTTGTATCGCGCAAGTACCTCCACTAAAGCTGTGAGGACGGATTACAAATGGACACTGGACTCCGCATTGGTTGAATCTGCAGAGTTTGGCGCACGCTACAACCAACTCGCTTCAATCCAGAATCCACTGCGCGCCGACATCCGGCCATCCGGTGGAATTCCAGCAACCCAGTTGTCGTCCTTCTTGCAAACTTATAGTAATAACGACTTCATGCCGAGCAATTTTGTAGGTTTGCCTAGAACCTACATCGCGGCAGCCCGCAGTGCCTTTACTAGTTGCAGCGCTTTTACCGCTTTCCCGGTAATCTCTCAGGATCCACAGTGCTTGAATGGCGCCTCAGTTGCTGCAGCCGTAGCATCAACTTTTGAAGTGGATGAAACTTTTACTGAAGCGTATGCCAAGCTTAACTTTGATACGAATATCGCAAAGACAAATCTGTCTGGAAACGTCGGCGTGCGTATGGTGCAGAGACACATGGATTCAATCGGTAATCTGATCGGTGCAACTGGTGCAACGACGCCCACAACGTTTAAAAGCGACGACAGCGCAGTGCTTCCATCTGCCACGTTTAGGTGGAGTCTCGATCCGAACACCATTATTCGCGTCGGCGCAGCAAAAGTTATTGCCTTCCCCAATACGGCAGACCTAAACAACGGTGTCACACTAAACAATAACGCGGTATTTAACAACGGCGTCCAGATACAGAACGGCAGCGGAACTGGGGGCGCGCCTGGGTTGCAACCCTTCAAGGCAAATCAACTAGACCTATCAGTCGAAACCTATTTCGGCAAACAGGCCATGGCTTCTGTAGGCCTTTTTAGTAAAGATGTGTCAAGCTTTATCATCCAGCAGCAAAGTGCAGAAACATATAGCGGCGTTAACTACTTGATTAACCGCAAGGTTAATGGTCAAGGCGCATCAGTGCTTGGGGCGGAAGCACTGGTTCAGATGCCGTTTTACTTCCTACCTGCACCCTTCAATTCATTTGGCGTAATGGCAACCTACTCATACATCGACTCGAGCACACCCATTGTGGACGCTGCAGGACGTGCGCTGCCCTTCCCAGGTTTATCTAAAAATAATACGAATCTGGTAGGTTATTACGAGGCAGGCCCATTGAGCGTTCGTCTGGCATACAACTGGCGCAACCCGTTTTTGCTTAGCCTTTCAGCCGCCAATACGGGAATCTACAATGACGAGTACAAAGATTTGTCGACCACAATTCGTTACGATTTCGACAAAAATGTGTCATTGGGCTTTGAAGTCAACAATCTGCTTAACAGCCAACAGCGAACTTACGACGGATCTCCAGAGGGTCTCCGTACTAACGTCCTCTTTGGACGAATCTATAAAGCCAATGTGAATTTAAAGTTCTGATTGAGCGTTGAGCTAAATTTCAAGGAAGCGAAATTGTAGTGAGTATGTCTTTATCTGACGAGTCAGCGCCCGAACTCAAAGATCGGCTAGTTTTGGTTACAGGCGCTGCAAGCGGTATCGGAGCAGCTGTATGCAAACTTTTTCTCAAGGCGGGTGCAATCGTCGCCGGACTGGATGTCAACCCAGCGATGAGCACACACTTTAACTGCCAGGTTGATCTGTCAAATGAGGTAAGTCTTGCAGAAGCCTTGAGACGGGTGCAGGAAAAGTTCGGCATGCCTGAGGTGCTTGTACATGCCGCGGCATTGCCTGGCAAAGGTAGCGTTCTGGATTCGCGGCTAAGTTCGTTTGCCGAGGTCTACAACGTCAACGTCATCAGTGCTGTGCAATTGATCCAGTGGTGCGTTCCAGGAATGCGATTAAGGAAGAAGGGCTCCATTATTTTTCTTTCGTCGATCAATGCTAACTTTGCAACACCTACGCTTGCGCCCTATGCCGCATCCAAAGCAGCTCTAAACAACCTAACCAAAACTGCCGCGCTGGAACTTGCTGCGGATGGCATCCGCGTGAATGCGATCGCACCGGCATCGATTGACACACCGATGTTGCGTTCCTCCTATGATTCTGCTGAGGATGGGTTGCTAGCGTTGGAAAGGAACGTCCATCGACATCCTCTGGAAAGATTTGGTGCACCAGAGGAAGTTGCAGAACTTGCATTATTTTTAGCAACTGATCGCTCTGCCTGGATCACTGGTGCCATCATGCCTATAGACGGAGGCGCCAGTGTTACGCGTAGGTGAGGAAAAGGCCACGGAATTTGTTGGCGTTAACTGGGGTAGCTCGAATTTCCGTGCTTATCGAATCCGTGGTGACGGTGTACTGCTTGATCAATGGATTCAGCCCGCCGGCGTTAGTGGAATGGACAAAGCCAGCATGGCCGGTCTAATTGAAGAGTTAGATGCTCGCTGGGCTGGCCACGGGCCGATTTATGCATGCGGCATGATCGGATCAAACATTGGTTGGCAGGAAGTCCCCTATGCACTCGCTCCAGCAGGTCTCGCTAAGATCTCTGAGACGACTGTTCATACACATATAGGCAATGTTCAAGTGCGCATCGTCCCGGGTGTTACTTGCAAACGGACTTTTGATGGCGGACCAGACATCTTGCGCGGTGAGGAAATTGAGTTGTTCGGTTTTTCGACAATTCAATCAGGCTTTGATGGTCTTTTGGCTCTGCCTGGGACCCACACTAAATGGGTCATGTTTCATAGCGGTCACGTTCATGATTTCTTTACCAGCATGTCGGGAGAAATATATGACCGACTCACTGCGGCTGGCCTGCTCGCCTCTACCGTAGAAGGCGAGGCCAATTTGAACGATGCTTTTGAAGGTGGTGTGCGGTTAGGACAAGAGCGAACTCTTGGGCTTGGCACACTGCTGTTTGGTGCGCGTGCAAAGGTCATACGAGGTGAACTTAAGAGACGGGATGCATCGTCCTACATTCGGGGGCTTTTGATCGGCGCAGAAATTGCAGATGCATTAGCCATCTACCCGCAACTTCAAGGCACTACCATCCCGCTCATTGGCAACGAGGCATTAAGCGTCCTATACGCTGCTGCGCTAGCTTCAGTAGGTATCAAAAGTAGCTTGGTTTCGTCCAAAGATGCATGCCTTAGCGGCTTTTTGGCATTGCATAGAGCGTGCGAATGACACGCGCAGAGATGAACGAATTTCAGCGCCTTGAATTAGCTTTTCAGGCCTCGCCGCTCATTGCCATTTTGAGGGGCATCAGGTTTGAAGAAGCTGCAGAGATTGTGGCTGCGTTGTATGAAACTGGTGTACGCGTCGCCGAGGTGCCACTGAACTCCCCCAATCCCTATGCAACGATATCCATGCTCGTAGAGAGATTCGGAGATCGGATGGTTATTGGTGGAGGGACGGTAACTACCAGCGCCCAGGTTGCTGAGCTCGCCAAATGTCGTGCGTCAATTTGCGTCTCTCCCAACTCTAATACAGAGGTAATACGGGCAGCCCTGCTTGCTGGAATGGTCCCGATACCCGGATTTCAAACTGCCTCAGAAGCCTTCGCCGCCTACGAAAATGGAGCGCGGTATTTAAAATTTTTTCCAGCAGCTAGTAATGCTCCCGCACTGTCTGCATTGAGCGCAGTGCTACCTAAGGAGGTTCGGGTTGTAGCTGTTGGCGGTGTCGGTCTGGATAGTTATCAAAAGCTACTGGCTGCTGGCGCTACCATTTTCGGTGTCGGCTCGGACATCTTCCGACCTGGGTTCACGGCTGAGCAAGTTCGCTCTTCGTCAAATGTTCTGGTACGAGAGATCGAAAGCGCCAACGCCAAAAGAGTTCGTATAGTATGCAATCCTGAAGCACTTATTGGTGAAGCGCCATGCGTAATAAAAGGTAACGACGCCATTTGCTGGGTCGACCCACTGCAAAAACGGATGATGTCTGCCTCATTGCCTGACGGTACTCTCAAGTACACCATGCTGTCTGAGGCAGTTTGGTCCATCGCACCTTTGCCGAAGGGGGAACTTGTTGGCACGATCAGTCAAGGCTTTTGCACTATTGAACTGTCAACTGGTTTACTTACAAAAGGACCAATTGCGCCTCAAGGAATAGGTTGCCGGTTCAATGACATGACAGTAGATCCTCTTGGCGGATTATGGGCAGGCTCAATGCACAAGGGACTTCTCAGTACAGCAGGTGCGCTGTTCTACTCCTCTGAGGCTACTAAACCAAGCCGAAAAGTAGCTGAAGGGTTGGGAGTTCCAAATGGCATGAAGTTCAGTAATGATGGAAAAACGCTTTATGTACTAGACACCCTTGCGCGTCATCTTTTGGCCTACCCAGCAAACATCGAATTGGGCGCCTTAGGTGAACCCTATGTATTAACTGATTTCATGGGCATTCCGGGTAAGCCCGATGGCATGGCCTTGGACAATGATGGAAACTTTTGGGTTGCGATGTGGGGCGGCAGTTGCGTAGTGCAGATTGATGCTAACGGCGCACTACTGCGTGTCATTGCTTTGCCCGCACCCAATGTTAGCAGCGCCTGTTTAGGCAGTCGCGGCACGTTATACGTTTCCACGTCCCGTATGCGGCTTAGTCAAGATCAACTTATCCAGGCACCTGCTTCCGGTGCGTTGTTTGCGATCAGTCTAGACTGACGAAATAACATGCCTAGACCCGTTGAAAATGCTTAGAAACATGCAGACCAATGATCTAACTTTACTAAGAAAGGTCGTAAATACGACCATGACCTGGAACTACCGCGTTTGGGGTTTCGGTGAGGCGATCAGCCTCAGAGGTCTGCTACGCGCCGGGGAGATCCTTCAGGATAAAGTGCCTTTAGCCTTTGTGCACGGAGTTTTGCGCAGTTGGTTGGGACGTGGAGTGGCCAACAGTCCAGAGGATCATGTGGGTGCGGGGCGCGAATTAATAGCAATGCACCGGGTAACCGGCGACCCGGCATTCCTAGAGGCGGCTCGAAAGATGGCTAACCTGCATGCACAGTTTGCGCCTGGTCCACACGGCGCTCGTTGCCATCGACCGGATACGCCAGGGTGGCGACACCAGATTTGGGTTGACTGCATGGATGTCGATGGCCCATTCTTGACCGCACTGGGTCAATACACTGGCGAAACTGTATTCACGGACCAGGGTGTTAAAGAAATTTTGGGGTATGCACGGACGCTTCAAAACGACAACGGCTTGTTATCCCATGGCTTCGAAAAAGACGCTGGACGCAATGGTGAGCTTTGGGCTCGGGGTAACGGATGGGCGCTGATGGGATTGGTTGATACGCTTGTAACCATTCCCAGGAGTCACCCCGACTTTGAGGAACTTCTGGGTCGCACGCTTCATCTAGTTGCTGCATTGAAAAAACATCAACATTCTGAAGGTCTGTGGCATACCGTCATCGATCAGACGGAGACTTACCTGGAGTCTACGCTTGCAGCTATGACAGCTTACTCTTTGAATGAGGCGTTTGAACATGGGTTATTAGAGCAACGTGATTTTGCAGACATGGCACTTCGCGCCCGACGCGCCATGCTAAATCAAGTCGATGCTAACGGTGCACTCAAACTTGTCAGCGATGCAACGCCGGTGGGTGCCTTGTCTACATATGCCAGCCGAAGATTTGGGGTTTTTCCATGGGGACAAGGTCCATTGCTGCTTGCACTTTCACAGGAAATGAAATGAAAATTATTAAAGTTGAGGCCATACCTATCCAGGCTAAGCAAACAGACGACCGTCCGTATTGGGGTAGTCGTGCATGGGGTGCAGTGCGTACTTCCAGTCAAGTTGAACTTTCCACCCAGTACCCGGTGCCTTTACGGCGCAAGTTCCTATATTCGAAAAGTATCGACACGGTCATCGTACGAATCGAAACCGATAACGGCATGGTGGGTTGGGGAGAATGCAAGGCTCCAGTGGCACCACAAGCCACCGCCAGGATTGTGGAATTGTTGCTGAGAGATGTCGTTTTAGGTTCGGACCCGCGGGACACTACTGTTCTGTGGGAACGCATGTACGCGGGAATGCGGGTTCGTGGGCATCGAGCAGGTTTTTATCTGGAAGCTATTGCTGGCGTTGACATCGCACTTTGGGACTTAGCGGCGCAAGTGGCAAAAGTACCGATTTACACACTTCTGGGCGGAAGTTTCCGCGAGTCGATCCGGGTGTATGCTTCAGGCATTCCATCTTTGACGTTGGACGCGCCACAAGAGGCGGTCAATGCACTCGCTGACGAAGCTGCTGCTTTAGCTGCTGAGGGCTACACCGGAGTGAAGATGGCTATTGGCCAGGGTGTAAAAGGCGACCTGCGCAGCGTTCGTGCTATTCGTGAACGCTTAGGAGAAAATTTCGCCATCTATGTGGATGCCGCTGGTGTCTATTCAAGGGCGGACGCATTACGTCTGGGCTTTGAGCTGCAGGATCTGGGAGTGGGCTTCTTTGAGATGCCAATTCCGCCGGAGGACATTGAGGGCTATGCCGAGTTGGCCAAAGCGCTTGCCCTACCGATCGCGCTAGATTCAATCATGACTCGACATGAGACCGTTGAATTGATCCGTAACCGGGCAATTGACATAGTGCAGCCCGACGTTTGCCGGGCCGGTGGAATTACCGAATGCCGCCGAATAGCGGAGTTGGCTGACTGTTTTGGGTTAGCCTTTCAGCCGCACGTAAGTATCGGCTCTGCGATCCACATCGCAGCCAGCGCCCATCTGGCTGTGTCTATGCCAAACGCGATGGTGTGCGAATACTGGATAGGACGAAATCCAATCGGCAATGCAATCCTAGAAAAGCCTATCGAAGTTAAAAACGGGCATCTGCTCGCGCCATCTGCGCCTGGCCTAGGGATTACCATGAAAACTGAGGAGCTACTCGCACATCGAGTTCCGCTATAAAGGTTCACCAAAGAATTTTCGATCCCCCTAGGGCGCGAAATCTAAGCGAAACTGTTGCGAAGCTTTTGTCAAGCACTTCATTTGCAACACTACTTATGCTTACTCAGTTTTTGGTGCTTTGAGCCGGCCGGTTGAATTCGCCACGCAAACTTGACTGCTTCAAAGCCTATGAAGTTGGCTACTCACTGGCCAATTTTGATATTAGTTAAAACCTGATCCATTTTGAGTGAGTGAAACCATGGTGAAAGCGCATTTAAAGGCTTACCGGCCAGCCAATGCGCATTTCAGCGCTGGCGAGCTGCGAGGGCACAATAGGGTGTTATGAGGATCCGTCTATGCGCTTGCCCACCCTAGTATCCCTGCTGGTGATTCCACTAGCTATCCTGCTTTTTGCGCAGTGGCCTTTGCGCGAGTGGTTACAGGCCTATACACGCAAAGCCAATGACATGGCGCAACTAATTTTTGCGGTGTACGTGACGCTGGCGGTGTATGCCGCTTCACGTACGAACACCCACATAGCACTGGAGGCGAATCAGGCCCCATCTGACAAGTCGCAAGCCCACTGGAAAATTTATTTGCAGTGGCTTTGCGTAGTGCCCTGGGCCGCTTTTATGCTGTGGTCTTGGTACGGTGACGTGCTGCGCTCGGTGCGGGGTCTGGAGCGTTTTCCAGACTCCAATCTGCCTGCATACTTCATCATCAAGATCGCCTTGTTGCTCATGCTGCTGTTATTGGCGGCGCATTACACACGCCGGGCGTGGCGTGCTCTTAGGGGCCAGCCATGACGACTTGGGCGCCGTGGGCCGGGGTAGTGATGCTAGCGGTTTTAGTTGCGCTCAATATTTTGTGCAAAACACCTTTATGGACCTTGCTTCTGGGAGTGTCCAGCGCTTTCGCTGCATTGGGACTAGCTTTCGGGGTATTCACCTTTCCGATTTTGTCGGCCATGCCCTCACGCGTTTTTGGCTTACTGGACAACGATTTGCTTCAAGCCCTGCCCCTATATGTTTTGGTAGGCTTTCTGATCGCCGAGTTGGGTGTGGGTGACGCCGTTTTTGCGCTGATCGCCGGCCCTGACACGAAGACCTCGCCCCGACCGGCTTGGGCGGCCTTAGGTCTTGGCGCTTGCATCGGCCCGATGAACGGTTCGGTAGCTTCCAGCTCCGCGCTACTAGGTGGTGTTCTGACTCCAAAGCTGCAATACCTAGGGCCGGAGCAAGCTATTGCGTTGGTCAGCGCGTCGGCCACAATTGGCGTAATAGTGCCGCCCTCGTTAGTATTGCTGCTGCTGGGCGACGCCATGATGCGTGCCCACACCGAAGCTATGCAATTGTCGGGAAGGGTGTCCGAACAGGCCCGCATCATCAATACACAGGATGTGTTCCATGCGGCCCTATTGCCCGCGCTACTGCTCGTACTGTTGTGGGCCTTATTGGCATGGCTTAACAAGCGTCAAGCACCGGCACCTGCTCAAAAAGCATCATTGCGACAAACAGCCGCCGCCCTTTTTTCTATGTTGGGGATCGCAGCTTTGCTTGCGGGCGTGTTTAGCGGTGTACTGTTGGCGGTGGAAGCGGCAGCTACGGCGGCCTTGGTGATTGTGCTGTGGGCGATGCTTTCTGGCCGTATGGGGAGGGCGAACTACCGTCGTGTGCTTAGCGACACAGTAAACCTAAGTGGGGCTCTGATGGCGCTTCTGATTGGCGCCACCGTGTTCAGCCTAGTGCTGCGCCTGTTTGGCACCGACCGATGGATATCCGAATGTTTATTGGCCGCTCAGCTGACGCCGACCTTGGCCGCAGCCTTGGTGCTGCTGGCCGTCGCGGCCTGCGCATGGGCTTTGGATGCCTTTGAAATGGTGTTCGTGGTGGTTCCCATCGTCGCGCCGCCGCTTATCGTCATGCTCGGTGACGCGCAGCAGGTAGCGGTGCTCTTGCTGTTTACCCTCCAAATGAGTTTTTTAGTGCCCCCTCTGGGCTTCGCCGTAATGATCGCTCGGGCCAAGTCGCCAAACGCTTTGCCAATTTCTGCAATTGCGCGCGCCTTGGCGCCCTATCTGGCCTGTCAGGTATTCGTGCTTCTCATGGTGTTTTCGTTACCCCGGCTAGTGCACGGCTTGGATGCTGCCGAAATAGCGACGCCAGCCCTATCGTCCGAGCAGGTGGATGACGCTATTGAGAGTCTGCTGCAGCAAGGACGCAGTGCAAGGCCTTAGCAAAAGGGGTCACAGGGGCTACCGCCAAGAGTCAGCAATAACGTACATTTGCGAATTCCAGAGCGCTGAAATTAGGCTTTAAGCGAGAAAAGACGAGTAACATTCCCTTTAACTCCATCGTAATCGTGATTCGCTAACGCGCCATTGTCGCCCAGATAATTGCTTAAAGTTCTAAGTTAAGCATTGGCAAAATTTTTCACTTTATGTTCGTTAAACCGTTTCCCGTGCTTTTAAGTTTGCTTATGAGTGCGCCATCTTTTGCTTGCACCGATGAATTCAAACCTGTATGTGGGTATTGGATGCACACCTCGAAAACGCAATCGTTTAGAAATGAATGCCAGGCACGGGCTGCTGGTGCACTCGTCCGACACAAAGGAAGTTGTCAAACCAATAACGTCAAAGAGGTAATCAAAAGTCCAGGTAAAAATTCGAGTAGGTAATTCTTTATTGTGTGCTGTTCAGACTTGGTCGGTTTTTAATGTGGGTGGGAGCATAGCGGTTTAGCAATCACTGCTCTATTCACCTTAGGCTGTAGGCGATTAAAAGCACCCATTCCATCACCGACCAAAAACATATCAAAGTGCTAAATTCTGCATCCTGGAAGCAGTCAATTGTCAACTTCTTCAGACGGCCCAAACTTGACTGCTTCAAAGCATATGAATTTGGCTACTTGCATGCGGCGATTACCAATAGTCAATGCTGCAAGTACCAAGCCGGCAAGGTTGGCTTGCATAAATTTGCACACTCTTATAGTACAAAGGTCAGGTGTAAATTGGAATACCCAGGTGCCATTGGTGTCCCAAAGGATGCCGCAGGCAGCCAATTCCTTGTTCTTGGTGACAGAGATGATCATCCGGACAAACCCTAATCCTCAACCAAACAAGCGATACATATGCTCAAATTTGTCCGAAATCTGCTGCTTTCCTTGGTCGTACTCTTAGTAATTGGCGTGATCGCCGTGTGGGCGCCTGATCGCCCGGTAGAGGATTTGAAGGCCCGTTGGGCGCCGCAACCGTCCCAATTTGTAGCCATTGATGGCATGAGCGTGCATTTGCGCGATGAGGGCCCAAGAGATGACCCGGAACCCATCATTCTTTTACATGGCACTGGCGCCAGTTTGCACACCTGGGATGCTTGGGCCGAGGTGCTCAAGGCGCATCACCGAGTGATCCGGGTGGATTTGCCAGGGTTTGGCCTCACTGGACCAACCATGGACGGCAACTACCAAATGCCCGCGTATACCCATTTCACGCGTTCTTTGATGGATACACTTCAAATCAAGCGGGCGGTTTTAGCGGGAAATTCATTCGGTGGAGATGTCAGCTGGCAAACCGCTGTTGCCTACCCAGACCGGGTTTCACGGTTGATATTGGTCGATTCTTCAGGATATACCACCACGGCAGCATCTGTACCTATCGCCTTTAAACTTGTACAAATGCCGCTGCTCAGTCGCCTGCTCAGCAACATCTTGCCGCGTAGCATCGTTGAATCCAGCGTTCGAAACGTCTATGCAGACCCCGCCAAAGTCACGCCTGAGTTGGTAGATCGCTATTACGAATTAGCCCTACGCGCAGGCAATAGAAAGGCCATAACCGCAAGGTTCGCTCAAAACAAGCCCGGCCAAAATGAATCAGCGATCAAACAGGTAAAGGTGCCAACACTGATCATCTGGGGAGGTCTTGACCGGCTCATCACTCCGGACAATGCTGAAAAGTTTCACCGCGATATCGCCGGTAGCCAACTAATCGTTTTTGAAAAGCTGGGCCATGTGGGACACGAGGAAGATCCTGCTGCTACTGTGACTGCAGTCCAGACTTTCCTGGGTCAATAAAGGACGCTGCACTTGCCCATTCGGGCTAAGGCTGAGCGTTGGAATCCCTGGCAGCGCGAGCACTTTGTTGCATAAATCTGCACACCCTTATAGTACAAAGGTCAAAAGGAGATCGGAATACCCAGGTGCCATTGGGTTATCCAAAAAGGATGGCGTAGGCAGCCAATTCCTTGCCGTTTGCATATTTACTGTTATCTAGTTTGAATCCTGGCTTGCGTTGGGGCGTAAACCAGCCAACTTCTGAAATCGATAATTTCAAGTGCATTGGTATGCATGATTTCATGACGATTAATTGGAGAACTTAAAGTCTGCAATGAACTTTCAGTAAATTGCGACTCGCTGGTGGAAAATTTTTTCAAACAAATTAAGTTAAGGTTTAAATGTCTGAGATCATCGTGTGATCCGAGGGTAATTACTGATACCTAGTCTAACTCGGTTCGGACAATAATGCATGCGTATGCACAGGTTTAAGCCTTGTGGAGATTCTTCGCTTGTGGATCCGTCAGAACTGCACCGCACCTTGCCTCAATTACCTATCACCCCTAGCTTCAGACTCGACAACCGTCGCGCTTTGATAACGGGTGCGGGCCGAGGAATCGGTTCTGCCGCGTCGGCAGCTCTTGCCGACGCAGGTGCTTCGGTGACGTTGGTTTCCCGCAACGCTAACGAGCTCGAGTCCGTAGTCAATGAATTACGAAGGCGTGGGGGAAACGCTAGACACGTCGTGCTGGACGTAACTGACTCTGATCTCGTAACACGCGTTTTAGCTGACGAAGGTCCTTTTGACATTCTTGTCAATAGTGCTGGAACTAACCGACCGGCATTGCTGAGCGAAACACTCGATGATGATCTGGACATCATGCTAGACCTCAACGTTAGATCTACTTTTCTGGTCTGCCGTCAAGTGGCGCGTGGCATGGTAGCTGCGGCCCGCGGAGGCAGCATTGTGACCATATCGTCTCAGATGGGTCACGTCGGTGGACCCAAGCGTTCGGTCTATTGCGCCACCAAACACGCCATTGAAGGCATGAGCAAGGCGCTGGCGTGGGAACTGGGACCGCATGGCATACGAGTAAATACGGTATGCCCCACTTTCATTGAGACTGCTATGACTGCACCAATGCTGGCGGACCCGAATTTTCGTGACTATGTGCAATCGCGCATCGCTTTGGGGCGGGTTGGCAAATTGGAAGACGTAATGGGGGCGATCCTCTTTTTGTGTAGCGATGCCGCTGCTATGGTGACTGGAAGCGCATTGATGGTGGATGGTGGATGGACGGCTGCATAATCTTAGGTATGAAATCTTCAGTCACCTCCTTCGACGTAGCGCGCTTAGCTCAAGTGTCGCAATCGGCCGTTAGCCGCGCTTTCACCCCGGGCGCCAGCATAGCTGAGACGACCCGAGTGCGGGTAATGGATGCGGCGCGCAAACTGGGCTATCGTCCTAATGCACATGCTCGTAGCCTAATTACGGGTCGCTCTAGAATTATCGGGTTGGTCTTGTCTTATCTGGAGAATTTGTTCTATCCAATGGCGCTGCAGCGCTTGGCTGAACGTCTACAGCACGACGGATACCACGTACTACTTTTTATAAATCACAACCCTAATGCCGACGAGTTGGTGTCTGAAATATTGCAATATAACGTTGACGGTATAGTGTTAGCGGCCAGTACCTTATCTTCTGCCCTAGCCCGCAACTGTGCAGATGCGGATATTCCCGTGGTACTTTTCAACCGCGTGATGGCTGATGTTAGCCCAGGCTTTGCGCAATCCGTGAGTTCTGTTCGTGGTGACAACGCCGTCGGCGGGCGTGTTTTGGCTGATTTCCTTATTGCGGGTGGTCACCGGCGGCTGGCCTATATCGCCGGCAACGAAGAATCGTCAACTAATCTGGAACGCGAGCGTGGTTTTCGTGAAGGTCTTGCTGTAGCGGGACTCCATATCTGGGCGCGTGCAACCGGCAACTATGATTTTGCTCAGGCCCGCCAAGCCGCACTCACCTTGTTCGCACCAGGACGTGAGCGTCCAGATGCTGTTTTCGTAGCCAGCGATCACATGGCATTTGCCGTAATGGACGCCTTGAGATTCGAACTGGGTCTGCGTGTGCCTGAAGACGTCTCAGTCGTCGGCTTCGACAACGTACCGCAAGGTGGCTGGGGAGCCTATGGCCTAACCACCTTCGAGCAACCAGTAGACCCTATGGTCGAAGCCACCGTAGGCCTGCTGCAGGAGCGACTTCGCGAGGAAGGGGCCGGACCAGCGCGCAATATTGTCGTTCCGGGTTCACTTATTGTTCGCACGTCTGCCCGTTTGCCGGCTACACTAATTTCGACGCAGCCTTTAGCCGTGCGTAAAAGCATACGCCGAAAGACTTCACCTTGAGCACCCAAAGATGAAAGGCTTCGACGCTGAGTTCCGTGATCTGGACCAATATATCCGGGTCATAACTGACCGTATATGGGAAGGGCGTCGAATAGACGATATTCGCCGCTACTACAGCGAAGACTGCGCGGTCGAGACTCCAGCTTCAGTTAGCATTGGAATCGATCCCGTCATCGATGGTACGCGTGCCACCTTGGTGGCCTTCTCGGATCGCCGACTATTAGCCGAAGATGTGATCATCTCGGGTGATGATGATTGCGGATTTCTCTCGTCTCACCGCATATTCAGCCCCATGACCCATACGGGGCCGGGAGTATTCGGGCCTCCGTCTGGACGTGCCGTTTATGCCCGAACGGTGGCCGACTGTGTCTGTGTAAATAACCGTATTGTGCATGAATGGCTGGTGCGCGACCAGGCAGCTATTGCTCGTCAGATTGGTCGGCATGAGCGCGACGTGGCCCAAGACTGGCTAGACCAGCGTGGTAAGTGGAATAAGCCTGCTATGCCGCCTGCGCCGCTAGGCTATTTGTCGTTTGTTAGCACTGAAGAGCCTGCTGCGGCATACGCAGACGTATTGCGGCGGCTTTGGACTGCTGCAGACGTCCATGGGTTAACTGGTACGCATGATGTCAATGCAGTAGCGGCTCTGCCAGGTGGAATAGCTGCGGCCGGTTTGCCGGCCATCCAGGACTTTTGGCGCAGTATGACAAATGCGTTCACTGAAGCGCATTTCGAGGTCGAGCATCTTGTGATCAACCCGCGCCCGGGCAGGTCCACCGCTCTGGCGATGCGCTGGCGCGTTCAGGCACAACACGGAGGCTCGGGGCGTTATGGACTGGCTACCGATCGCGCGGTGGAAGTAATGGGAATTTCGCACGCTGAAATTGAAGCCAGCCTTGTTGTACGCGAATGGCACCTCATCGACGATGTTGCGATCTGGATGCAACTACTCAATCCTAGGGTCTGACGAATGGCACGTGTTCAACTCAAAGGGGTAACTAAGCATTGGGGTAACACAACTGCGGTGCAACCGATGGACTTGGATATCGCTGATGGCGAATTCCTGGTGCTGCTGGGCCCGTCGGGTTGCGGCAAAACCACCACCATGCGTATGGTGGCAGGATTGGAAGACCCCAGTGCAGGTGATGTGCTCATCGGCGAGCGCCGGGTTAATGATTTGGAGCCTAAGGACAGGGATGTGGCCATGGTCTTTCAAAGCTATGGCCTTTATCCCAATATGACAGTTCGCGAGAACATTGCTTTTCCGCTAAAGATGCGCGGCACCGCAAGCATGCAAATCGAATCTGCTGTGCAGCAGGCCGCAGAGCGAGTGGAATTACTTGACTTCATGGAGCGAAAACCTAAGGAACTCTCGGGCGGACAACGCCAGCGTGTAGCCCTGGCGAGAGCCATCGTGCGTAAGCCAGCGGTATTCCTTATGGACGAGCCTTTGTCTAACCTGGACGCAAAGCTGAGAGTCAGTATGCGCGCGCACTTGAAGCATCTACACCACGAGTTGGGTGTAACTACCATCTATGTCACACACGATCAGGTTGAGGCGATGACGTTAGCGGACCGGGTTGTAGTTATGAGCAAGGCGCAGATTCAGCAGATCGGCACACCTGAAGCTATATACAACGACCCCGCAAATCTGTTTGTTGCCGGCTTCATCGGCTCGCCCCCCATGAATCTGATCGACGGCGAATTGCAGGCAGGACGTTTTATTGCGCCTGGCATCAGCATTTCCGGCTTTGGTGGGAAATCGCAATCCGGCGTCGTGCTGGGTGTTCGACCTGAAGACCTGACCTTGGCGGAAGGCGGCACGCTGGGCATAGAAGGAAGTGTATTCAGCATCGAGCTTACCGGCGAGGCTACGCAGGTCACCGTTCGTGCAGGAAGAAACCTGGTAGTGGCCCGCACGCTTAAGAATTTTCGAATTGGTATCGATTCCCCCTTGACGCTGTCGGCAATCGCTGAACACTGCTTCCTTTTTGACGCCTCGAGTACGCAGCGGATTCGAACGGGATCTTGAGTATGCGCCGCCGAAACCTTCTGCAAGCCGCATTATCTTCGGGACTGGCCAGTGGAGTTATGCCTAGCAACGCCACAGAGCCGTTATGCCGTAAAGCAGGCCTTCAAGCACGATTGGAACTGGTTGCCAATTCCTTCCCGGTAATGCAACACCTTGCCAAGATCGCCACTGGCTGCAATGGCGGCGATTTGCAAGTCAACTTCAAGCTTACACCACGAGTCAAATACGAAGTGGAGACAGCTTTTGCCTCAGCGGGCAAGTCGCCTTTCGACGCCGCCGTAGTGTCTGCCGGAGTCTTCAGTGATTTATATGCGCGCAGCCAGATCTACCCCTTGACCGATCTGGTGCGCAAGTATGGCGCGCGCTACCAGCTCGAAGAACGAATGTTGGTTCGCATGGACGGCGAAGTTATGGCTATTGCCTTCATGCAGAACACGCAGAACCTGTACTACCGACGCGATTTGTTCGAGCGCCACCGGATTGCTATCCCCGCTACCTATGACCAAATGCTTCAGGCCGCCAAGCTGCTGCGCGTCAAAGAACCCGGAATTGCAAACCCAATCGCGCAGACATTTGCCCAGGGTTGGGACCTGGCTACCGAGTTCACCAACCTGCTTTTCAGCATGGGCGGTCGCTTCTTTATACCTGGCAGCGCCGAACCGGCCTTCCACAGCTCGGAAGGCGTTTCTACGGTCGCCTTGATGCGTTCACTGCTACCGTATATGTCGCCGAACGCATTGTCTTCGAATTCTGACGACGTGATGAACCAGTTGCAACAAGGCCGAGCCGCGATGGGTGTGCTGTGGGCCAGCCGGGCGGCACGTATGGATGACCCCAGTGCGTCACGGGTAATCGGCTTGATCGACTTTGCGGCGGCACCTGCGGCACGTCTAGGGGGCACCAGTGCAGCTCATCTATGGTGGGACGGCGTAGTTCTGCCGCGCAACGGGCCAGCACAACGCGAAGCCACCTTTCAAGTTCTTATGGAAATGCTGTCGGCAGATTCAGTAGCTGCGGGTAACGATCTCACAATCTGGGTTCGAGGAAACTACAAGCCAGGGCGCACGGGTGTAGGTGTCGAACTAGCTATGGCCGGTGGAGCCAAGACATGGCCTGCAGAGCCCTTTTTTACACTGGCCCATGCGCAGGTAGGCAAGGTGCTTGCCGATGCCATCAAAGGTATACGCGACCCTGCCCAGGCCTTGGCTGGAGCGGCCGCGTCCTATCGCTTAGCGGCCATCGAAAAAGGCTATATCCGAGAGGGACATGCATGAAGCGCAAGAGCTTTTTGCAGTTTTCAGCGCCTTCTTTGCTGCTGATGCTGGCGCTGTTAGCATTCCCTATGCTCATGACTCTATGGCTGTCAGTTTGCAACTGTACGCCACAAATGGCACTAGTAACAGTGCAGCAGACCGGGCCATTTGGTGCGACTACGGTCACAACCCAACGCGCCAAGGTAGACGCAACCGGCCGCGCTTTGCTGGACTGCAGCTTTGTAGGATTGAACTTCTATCGCAACATCCTGGGGATGGACAAGTCCAATGCAAACGGAAACGAAACCTCCCCAACCAAGCAAGGTTCGGCAGGCGACGGCTATAACGAGTTTATTGGTGCGCTGCGATTCACTTTGTTGTACACCATACTTACAACACCCTTCATACTAGTTGGCGGTCTAGCAATGGCTTTGGCAATGAATCACGTAACCCATCGATTAAAGGGCCTGTTCATCGCCGCATCACTTTTGCCTTTCATCATCACGCCCGTGGTTGGTGCGCTGTCTATCAAGTGGTTGTTCCGTGACGATGGTCTGGTGCCCTACCTTCTGCAGCAGGTGGGCATTCAGGTGTTCTGGATGGCCCAAGCCTGGTCGGCTCAACTGCTCGTCATTTTTTACGGTATCTGGCATGTGATGCCATTTGCCTTTATCGTTTTTTACGCCGGATTGCAAGGCGTGCCGCAGGACTCGCTAGAGGCCGCGCGATTGGATGGAGCCTCACGTTGGCAACAGTTCCGTTACGTAACCCTTCCACACCTAGCATCACTGTTAGTTTTCGTAACTCTGATACACCTTATGGACGCCTACCGCGTATTCGAACCCGTGCTTGTGCTCACGCGTGGCGCCTTCACAACCAGCGTGCAGTACCTCACATATGCTGTCCTGCTGGAAGAGAACAATGCATATAAGGCAAGTGCAGCGGCGATATTGACCCTAATTGGTATCGGCGTATTGCTGATACCGCTGTTGCGCCGCACGTGGCGCGAACAGCGAGGTAGCGATTGACGCAGAGATTAAGAGATTCGTATGAAGTCATCAACTATCACTGCCCGAATCGCGCTACACCTAGGCCTTGGCGCGTGGCTACTTTTGGCCTGCCTACCTATTTTTTGGATGGTGCTGATCTCGCTGCGTGATTATGTAGACGCGTTTTCCTCGCCATTGAAATGGGTAGCTCCCATCACTTTCGAAAATTACCGTCGCCTGTGGGTGGCCCAAGCCTTTTACCTTAACTTCTTTAACACGGCAGTTGTAACGTTATCTGTGGTGACTGTATCGCTAACAGTTGGCTGCCTAGCGGGCTACGCTTTTAGTCGCTACCGCGGTAGTTTAGGGTTTTGGCTACTTCTGGTGGCACTGGCTTTCCGCGCAATTCCTCATTCCACCCTACTTCCTGCATTCTTCTCCATGTTCGATGCAATGGGGATTCGTAATACGATTTTCGCCTTGGTTTTGGTGCTGGTGGCCATTAACCAGCCCTTCACTATTTGGATGCTCCGCTCGTTTTTCATGCACATACCAGCAGAACTAGACGAAGCTGCGCAGATAGACGGTTGTACGCGAGCGCAGGCTTTCCGTCGTGTCATCGTACCGGTAATGTGGCCTGGGATTGTTACAACGGGCCTATTTAGTTTTCTGCTTGCCTATAACGACTTCCTACTCAGTTCGGCCCTAACTAATGGCGAGAAAATGACCATGCCAGCAGCAATTGCCAACGCGATAACCGCCGAGAGCGAAACATTGTTAATGCAGGGTGTGGCAGGTGCAGTAAGTATCACCATTCCGCTTATCCTGTTAGTTGCATTCTTTCAGAAGCAGATCGTATCGGGCTTAACACAAGGCGCTGTAAAAGGTTGAAAGGTAAGAAAGAATGGACTTGTTACTAAACCAAATATAAAAGATCGCGGTGTATTTGCGCTGGAGGACGATGGAAGTACATCAGGCTTAAATTTAAACAAATGCATGTGTAAACACCCTGCTGCACCGCATCCGCAGTTAAACGACTTCCCTAACATCTGCTTCGGAGCCCTTTGATGCCCACACCACCCCCTTCACTATCGGCACATGCCTCGTTGCAAGCAAAGGAGCTCGCCGCCTGCAAGGCCGACGTATGGCGCTTGTTGCAGCGCATACCTGGAAACAACATGGCGCAGGCGCTACGGGAACAGGTGTCAACCGATGCTATCTGGCATGTTTCTCATCCATTAAATGAATTGACAGGTACACAAGCCGTGGTGGACCAGTTTTACAGCCCACTCCAAGCGGCATTTCCGGATCTAGAGCGTCGTACCGATCTATTCTTCGCTGGACAATGGAGCAGTCCGCCTGAAGGCGAAGTAGGCTACTCTCCGCCACACGTTCGAGGTGAAGGCTGGTGGGCCACGGCGACGGGGCACTACATCGGCACTTTTCGGCAACCTTGGCTTGGCATTGCTGCGACCGGCGAGCCAGCAGTAGTGCGATTTGGCGAGTTCTATCGCTGGCAGCCAAACCCTGATGGCATTGGTGGAAAAATTATCGAAGCGCGAGTACTGCTCGATATTGTTGATCTAGCGCGTCAGGCAGGCCGGCTTCTGCTACCTTCAAGTAAGGGCCTAGAGTGGTTGGTGCCGGGCCCTGCGCCTCACGATGGGTTACTGTTGGGTGCCACAGACTCTGCAGTCGGTAAGGAAAGCATGCGCCGAACGTTGGCAATGTTTCAAGGTTTATTTGATTTTGACGGTGTCAATCTCGACTCTATGGGGATGGAAAGGTTCTGGCACCCACAGATGATGTGGTACGGTCCATGCGGCATTGGAAGCACCCGTGGAGTAGATGGTTTCCAACGCAACCATCAACAACCCTTTCTGCAGGCTTTTCCCGATCGTAAAGGTGTGGGCCACCGTGCACGATTTGCCGAAGGTCCCTTTGTGGCCTCCACCGGTTGGCCCAGCGTTGGTGCAACTCATGCGGGTGAGTACCTCGGCGTGCCTGCGACCGGCCATAAAATTGGCATGCGCGTTGCGGACTGGTGGCGTTGCGATGGAAAGTGGTTGACCGAAAACTGGGTCCTAATTGACCTGCCACATTTGATGTTACAAATGGATGTTGATCTGCTCGCTAGGCTACGAAATTAACCCCAGACGTTACCAACTGCAAAGGGAACGCGTTCCAGCAGTGAAAACCGGCAGATAGCGCCGTCAATTGAATCTATAGCTTATTAATAAATAGCTATTAGCGGTTCAGTAACACCGGCTTACCCGCCATTGAAAGATCTGCCTGGCGACTTCTACCGAGCAGACTGAATGATTTTTTACTAACGGACAAAAGCCAGTCAATAAAGCCATCACGGCCAGCAGTTCCTTGCCACAACACAAGGTGTCTGCCAGCAGCGCGGAAGTTATCTGCCCTTTAGTAGCCAGTATGGACATAATTCTATTGGGCTAAATGAGCTACAGAAGGCCGAGATGGGTACCCTTCCATCTCGGCAAGCCACATTAGAATTTATCGTATGTCACCATCAATCCAAATGTACGGGGTGCAGCGCCACTAGCCTGTAGTGCACCGCCTCCACCCCAAACGAAGCGGTTGATAGTTTTGACATCGGTAATGTTATCGACATAAGCCTGCAGGGCAAAATTGTCATTCATACGCCAGTTCAGCTTGAAGTCCGTCTTCACGTAAGCGCCTTGCTTCTCGATTTCCGCGTTAGTAGGCTGACCGTAATAGCCGCTTGAAAAGGTGCTCACCAGTGTGGGCGTCAAGGTGCTACCGCCGGGCAGGTGGATGTCATAGCGGGCGAATACGGAGCCTTGATAATCGGCCGCATAAGGCAATCGCTTGCCCGAGAGGTCGCAACCGAAGGCCGCCGCTGGCTGCCCTGTACCACCAGTGCCAGGTACAACGCTGCATTGATAGCCTGGAGCAAATACGCGCTTTTGCCCTGCTGGCGCGATGACGATGCCGTTCGCATCGGTCTGCGCAGCTGTCGATGTCGGATCCGCCACTAAGATACTGGTGCCAAAAGGCAGCGCCACATCGGGGAAACTTGTGTATTTGGCATCTAGAAGCGATAAGGTCCCACCTATCGTTAGGTTAGGGCTCTGACGCCATTCAACTTCAGCTTCCACTCCATTGGACTTTGCCTTGGCAGCGTTAAAGATAACCGACACCGTAGTTGAGCCAACTACCACCTGACGCTGCTCCTGCAGGTTCGAGTAATCATTGGCAAAGGCGGCCAAGTTGACCTGCAGCTTGTTACCTAAAAACCGGTTCTTTGAACCAAATTCTACGGCCGTCACCTCCTCAGGCTTAAAGGTCCGAATAGATTCCAAAGCCTGGCCTGAATTAAAACCGCCTGAGCGGAAACCGTTAGAAAGTGACGCATAAAGCAGTTGGCTTTCGCTGAGCTTGTAATCCACTGCCAATTTGCCAGTGACCTTGCTGAAAGTAGCGTCATCATAGGTAGCACCGGTCACGATGTTTGTACCTGGCAAGCAGTTGAAGCCGGGTTGCGCGTTACTTCCGATACAGTTGCTAGTGCCAGGAACTCCAAAAGCTCCATCGGGGGAGTCGGGGGTATTCAAGGTGATCAGGTTTCCATCAGGAGTGCCTGCATTTAACGGTAAAACCGCGTTGGCATTACTGTATTTAAACGACTTCTTATCGCTTGTATAGCGAATTCCGGCGGTGAGGTTTACTGCCTCAGTGGCTTTGAAACTAAGCTGTCCATAAACTGCAGTGGACTCAGTTTCAGGTCGTTGCAAGTCAAAAAAACCGGCGCCGTTTTGTGCGGCCGTAATAGGTGCGTCTAAAGCCGACGAACGAATAGTTCGCGGTAGCTGTTGGTTGATGTAGCGGCCAAGCAACTGATCCTTAAATAGGTAGACGCCTGCCACGTAGCTGAGCGGATCCTTGGTGTCGCTAAGCACCTGAAGTTCCTGCGTGAAGGTCTTGGCGGTAGTCTTCTGATAGTCGATGCCTATAGTCGATGCCGAAAAGTCGGTGTCTGATGTACGTGCTGCTGCAAAATCAGCAAAGCCGGTAATCGATTTCAATACTAAACCGGGTAACCGGTAGGTCAAATCGGCCGTGATATTACTGTCGCGTAGATTCAAAAACGACTTGTATTCGTTGTTGATGCTGTCCATCTGTCCCGGCTTGTAAAGCGGAATACCTAAGTCTACACCTGTGCCAGTAGCATTGGCGCCAGTACCCGCGCCAGCACCTTGGGTGCGTACGCAGTCGTTTACACCATCGCGGTTACCGCCCCGGGTGTTCAAAATTAGCAAGTCAGCGTTAAAGAGTTGCTGACATGAAGCCGTATGCAAGTAGCTACCAATCAACTTGTAACCAAAGGCTGAGCCCCCATTACCGCCCTGGTCGGTGATGTCGGCGCGTAGAACGGCTTCAAAGTCCCGCGTAGGCTTAATCTTGACGGAAGCACGCAGATACTTTCGATCATTGTCGAAGAGGCCTGCGCTGTTGTCAAAGTCATTCTTAACCCACGCATCGGCAGATTCCACCACACCGGCTAGACGCACAGCAACGGTATCGCTTACCGGCAGATTTAAAGCACCGTTAAACCGTTTTTTACCAAAGCTTCCAATTTCGAAACCAGCATGCGTCTCGAAACTACCGAGTTCAGGCTCGACGGTGGTTATGGCTACTGAACCGCCAAAAGTGTTCCGACCAAATAGCGTGCCTTGCGGGCCGCGAAGGATTTCTACGCGCGCAACGTCAACGAATCCCAACATGGCTTGCTGCGCGCGCGACTTATAGACGCCATCGACGAAGTAGCCTATTGTGGTGTCTCCGTTAACGGCTACGTTCTCTGTGCGTACTCCGCGTATGGAAGGGCGGGCATCCACTCCCGACTGGCTGAAGGTGAATCCAGCTGACATACTCTCCATCTGAGACAGGTTGGTAATGTTGCGTTCAGCCAGTGTCTCACCGGTTACCGCAGTAACGGAGACACTGACTTTTTGCTGATCTTCAGCTCGCCGATTGGCACTAACGGTAACCACCTGAAGTTCGCCGCTGTCTCGCGCAGCGGAGGTAGGGGCTGTTTGAGCCAAGGCAGCTATTGGCGTGCCGACAGCTAAAACGCCCACATAGGAGCCTAAGGCTAGGGCAATCTGATATGAAAGGTGCGTGAGTCTGGGTGCAGCGGACATTGTTAACTTCTTTCAGGGTTGGTTAAGGGACGGGGAAAATGATACGAACGTTTGCCAGTGCTGTCTAAACAAGCAATGACAATATTGGGAAATGCATACGTTTGCATGAATGAACTGGGTTGGGCGCATGATTTGGATGTATCTAAAGAGAAGGGCCTGTTAAGACCAGTAACGGCTACTTGCCAGTGCCGCGCCCTCAGCCATCGCTTTGAACTTGGCGTATACGATGTCTGCATCGACTGCGCCAAAGCCGGCGAAAGTGCCAAAGCCGCAGTCGGTCCCGGCGATCACGCGATCGCGACCGACAATGCTGGCAAAGCGTTCGATGCGCTGGGCAACAAGGCGCGGATGCTCAATAAAATTGGTAGTGGAGTCCAAGACACCTGGAATCAGCACCTTGTCGTCAGGAATATGGTTCTTCATGTCCTGTACCGTTTCCCATTCGTGGGCATGCCGTGGGTTGGATGTTTCAAACAATAAACCTTGCGGCTTAGCCTTCATAATAATAGGAAGAATGGTGGCCAGCGGTACATCTTTGTGATGTGGGCCCTCGTAATTTCCCCAACAAACATGCATGCGCACGCGATCAGAGGGTATCGCCGCCAAGGCCAGATTAAGGGCATCAACATGGCGCTCGATTCGCGCCAAATAGGTCGCCTCTTCTAAATCCTTGTACATCATGTGCCTGCCTAGCCCAAGATCGGGCGAATCTAGTTGCAAAATGAGACCGGCATCGACAATAGCGTGGTATTCGTATTGAAGTGCATGAGCCAGGGCTTCCAGATAATCATCATCGCTGGCGTAATGCTCGTTAGGTTGAAATAGCGCCACAACGCCCGGCGAGGCCGCATTCATAAAGACCTGTTTAGCGCCATGATTGCAGGCTGCAGCCTTGACATGGGCAATGTCTTTACGCAGGGGTTCTCCGTCTTTGACCTTGATGGGGCCTGTGCAGCAGGGCCGTCGATAAGTGGGCGTTCCACCACCTGACGCCAAGCGTTTCATGAATCCCGGATATTCCAACAGGTCGGCTGGCGTTCGGCGCGGGCTGTCACCCTCGAAACCGGTGTAACGGTCTTTGATGTAGGTTGCGTAGCTGATCTTGCTCATTTCGCCATCGGACACGATGTCTATACCAGCCTCAACCTGCAGCCGTACCACATCGTCCACTGCTGCTGCCATGATGGTGTCAAAGGTGAATTGATCCACAGGCTGACCCTTTTCGCTCGCGAATATCTGGTCAACCACGTCTTGAGATCGCGGCAGTGAGCCAACGTGGGTAGTCAGAAAGCGATTATTCTTTGGCGTGGTCATAGTGAGTCTATGCTGGGTTTGAAAAGGTTAAGCCTTTAACTGATTGGGGTTCAGTAACTGATCGCCGGATTCGAACCACTCGCAGCCTGGCGAAGTGCTTGAGTGAACAGCCCTGTGGTCACGTTAGCAAAGTAGCGCGCTCCCATTGGCGCGTAACGCTCTTCATCAGCCAAAGTCAGCGCCAAAATGCCTGGACACTTTCCTTGGCCGTCCACGTCTCGCAACACCTGCTCTATCGCCTGTTGCACAGGTGCTTCTAGCCACCGGTTTTCATGTCCCATGGTGTGTGCTAGATCGTTGGGACCGACAAAGACGGCATCCACACCAGGTACAGCGGCAATGGCGGCGGCATTGGCAACTCCCAGAGGGGTTTCGATCATCACTACCAGTGCCAAAGATTCGTTACTGCGCAGGGTATGGGCATTTCCACCGAAAGCACCAAACCCAGCTGCGCGCGGACTGAAGGCGCTGCCCCGTACACCACCACCACCACCGGGCTGGGGGTATCGCAGGAGCTGCGCAAGCCGAAACGCTTGCTCGGGTGTCTCGACCATAGGCACCTGTACACCACTAGCACCCATGTCCAGAACACGTGAAATATCTTGTTCGAAACAACGAACTATGGGCACTATTCCACTAGCCCGCGCAGCCCGAAGCATGTGCTCAGTGGTCTGCAGGTCGGCACTTCCATGTTCGTTATCGATGACAACGAAGTCAAATCCTGCGTAACCGCACATCTCCACGACAGCCGGCGAAGGTATGCTATTAAAGATCCCTCGAAGGCGCTGCCCGCTGCGCAGCATGCCGGCCAAGCGAAAGTCGATAGGGTGCTGCGTTAGGCTCATCTTTGGGCTCGACTAACGAACGCGTTGGGCGCGACGAATCCACTGGCATCGTGGGCCAGACCTGCCCCAGCAGCCGCCGTTTTCACGTGCTCTCCCCAGGTTATACGCTTACGATGATCACCGGCAGTCATAACCAATGCCAGAGCCTCCCCCTCTCCTGTGTTGCGCAGCGTACGCCAGCAATCAGGTGGCAGCGAGAAAGTATCCCAGCTGCCAGACGTGCCTATGAG
>Ga0194059_1000242_pt1 | contig 26862 bp, 31 predicted proteins | sample SepL6211m_MetaG_FD_163426 | JGI IMG/M metagenome (GOLD analysis project Ga0194059, IMG submission 163426) | Anoxic zone freshwater microbial communities from boreal shield lake in IISD Experimental Lakes Area, Ontario, Canada - Sep2016-L626-11m | ecosystem: Environmental > Aquatic > Freshwater >... | reverse complement strand
GATCCTGTAATATGCCGGGGATGTTGTGGACGGCAATCTCCAGAATGCTCCGCACTATCCGCCCCACGGCCTCGCGGGCGGGAGTATCGGCATTCAGGCCGCATGAAGGTCGCAGGGTGTACTTCTGCGGCACCTTGTTGCCGTGTTGCAGCAGCTGCGCCAAAGGGCAGTCGCTGGAAATCTGCGCTCCACGGGCAGTGAGCTGCTCCGCCACGTGTGCAGCTTCTGCTGCGTAACCGCGCAACGGAATCACCAGGCAGGAGCGCAGCACCACACGTTCTCCTAAAGTAACGGAAGTCCACTCCAGGCGGCAAACGATCTTTCCGGCCTCATTGGTCACCTCGTACCGGTGCAGATGGAACGTCGCCTCCGCCACCGGGAGGAGCGCCCTCTGGCCAAGCATCTCCTCAAGTCCGGTGCGCATCGGCGCACTCTCGAAGTCGTGCCAGAACCGTCTCTTACCGCGTGCCCGCTCCTCACACAACTCAGATCCCAACCAGCCATCATCGCGACTACAGAGGTGGTAAACGTCATCGCAGCTGTAAAGGGTATGCCCGCCAAACCATATGCCCCACTCGAATGAATCCCAGAACTGCAGGACCTTTGACTGCTGCGGGTGGGACACGACATGCCACTCCTGCTGGAGGGATTCAGGTCCGAGTTCCCCGGGGATAAGTAAACGAACGGACTCATTTTTCTGTACGACACTCCTCAAAGTTCGCCCTCGTAAAAATGGGACTACCATTTGGTAAGTCCCTGTATTGTACGTTCAGTATGAAAAAATATCAGTACTTCTGGTCAGCGTAATCAACCCAGCCACCGGCCAGAACCAGGGCTTTGTCAAAGGGTGAAATCTCGAAATTGAAGCTCTTCTGTTTGCCGCCGCCATTCAGCGTCAGTATACCCGCCTCGATGTCGATGCTCATGGCGGCATCGTCCTCAGTTGCGTGAGAAAAGATCAGGTCAAGGTCTGCTTTCGGCAGTTCAATGGCCGCCATGCCGCAGTTGAACATATTCTGACGGAAGATCCGTGCAAAGGACTCGGCGATGACGGCAGTAATGCCGTTGACTTCAAAAACCCAGGGGGCATGCTCGCGGGATGAACCGCAGCCAAAATTACCACGTGAAACAATCACTTTTGCGGTGCGGGTCTTTGCCCCCTTCGGATCGAAGCCGGGCAGTTTGAGGTCTTCCAGGATATACGGTTTAAGATCTTCCTTGGTTATCTCGGTCAGGTATTTGGCCGGGATGATCTCGTCGGTATTGATGTCGCTGCGGTCAAGAAAGAGGACCGGGCCTCCGAATGTTTTCATAACGTCACTCCTATTAAAATTAAATTACAGATATTTCCTCGGATCAGCGATCACTCCTTCAATGGCGCTCGCCGCTGCGGTGGCTGGTGACATCAGATGCACCATCCCCCCTTTGCCCATGCGCCCCGAGAAGTTGCGGTTGGTCGTCGCGGCACAGACCTCGCCTTCGGCAAGAACACCGTTGCTCATGCCCAGGCAGGCACCGCAGGTCGGGTTGGTCACGCAGAATCCGGCATCCATGAAGATATCGAGCAATCCTTCCTTCATTGCCTGCTGCTGGATTTTCGGGGTGGCAGGTGAAAGGATGCAGCGTACATTCGCCGCGATTTTCTTTCCTTTCAGGATACCGGCGGCGATCCGCAGGTCATCCAGGCGACCGTTTGTACAGGAACCGATGTAGATCTGATCCAGTTTGGTGCCGGCTAATTCGGAGACGGTTTTTACCTGATCCGGTTTGTAGCCGAAGGTAATGGTCGGCTCCAGAGCGGTAACGTCGATTGCAACGGTCTGGTCATACTCGGCATCAGCATCGGCCCGCCATTGGGCATAATCGGCCAATGCCGCTTCCTTGTCGGCGAACTCTCCCTCAATGAACGGCCAGAGGTAATCAACGGTAGTCATATCAGGCTGGCAGATGCCGGAAGTACCCCCCGCTTCAATAGCCATGTTGCAGAGCGTCATGCGTGATTCCATGGTCATGGCATCAACAACCGGACCATGAAACTCCATAACCCGGTCAGTCGCCCCGTTGACGCCGATTTTTCCGATGATGTGCAGAATGACGTCTTTGGCATAGACCCCTTTGGAGAGTGTGCCGGTAACGTTGAATTTGATCGTTTTCGGCTGGCGGAAGGCACAGACACCTTTCAGGATGCCTACTTCCAGGTCGGTGGTGCCGATACCGGCGGCAAAAGCGCCGAACGCCCCGTGAGTACAGGTGTGCGAGTCGCCCATGATGACCGTGTAGCCGGGACGGATGAAACCGAGCTCCGGGAAGAGGGCGTGGCAGACACCGTTGGCGCCGATATCAAAGAAATCCCTGATATTGTTGCGTCGGGCCCATTCCCTTAGAATTCTGGCCTGAGTGGCTGTTTTGGTGTCTTTACTCGGGGTGACATGGTCGATAACCGCTTTAATCTTCGTCGGATCAAAGACGCGATCCTTGCCCCGCCGGATCAGGTCGTCAATCGCAATCGGCGTGGTGATCTCATGACAGAGCACCGCATCCAGGCGCAGCACTTTGGTGCCGGGAAACGGCTCGTTTACCAGGTGAGCATCAAATATTTTTTCTGCAGTAGTTTTACCCATTTCTCAACCTCGCATGATTCAAGTAGTGGCAGACATGTAGCACAGTTGACGGGGAAATGTAAACCGGGGAACTTTTTTTTGATGGGGTAAAATAGATGCGCCGCCCTGTTTTCGCATGGCAAACCAACGCAGCCATGGTATAACAGCTTAACTACATGTGCTCAGACAGGGATGCTTTCATGAATCAGGAATATCTCAAAACAATGCTCAACTCGGTTCGCAAGGGGGGACTTTCCGTTGACGAGGCGGTTCAGCAACTGCGCCAGCTGCAATCTCAGGATATCGGCTGTGCTCAGGTAGACCATCATCGCCACCTGCGCCAGGGAATGCCGGAAATGATTTTCGGCGCGGGGAAAACGGCGGAGCAGATTGCGGCTATCACCGCTGCCATTGCGGACCGGGGGGACAATGTCCTGGTGACGCGTCTCGACAAGGAAAAGGCGGGGCTGGTCCTCAGCACGTTTCCGGCGGCGTTTTATCACGTCGAAGCACGCTGTCTGACGCTTGAGCAACAACAACCGGAGCAGCGGGGCAGGGGGACGATTCTGGTGGTGTCGGCCGGTACCTCGGATATTCCGGTTGCCGCGGAGGCGCTGGTGACAGCCCGTTTTCTCGGCAACCAGGTCGAACAGCTTTTCGATGTCGGTGTGGCCGGTATTCACCGGCTGCTGGCACGGCAGGACCAGCTTGCGGCAGCGTCGGTCATCATCGTGGTGGCCGGCATGGAAGGGGCGCTTCCTTCAGTGGTCGGCGGGCTGGTGGATAAACCGGTGATTGCCGTGCCGACATCGGTCGGCTACGGTGCCTCCTTCGGCGGTGTCGCCGCCCTGCTCGGCATGCTTAACTCCTGCGCGTCCGGGGTGACGGTCGTCAATATTGATAACGGCTTCGGCGCCGCCTGCGCCGCAAGCCTGATTAATCGGGTGTGATATGAAAATTCTCTATCTCGACTGCTACGCCGGAATTTCCGGTGACATGACCGTGGGGGCGCTCCTTGATCTCGGAGTGCCGCTCGATTATCTGCGTGCGGAGCTGCACAAGCTGGGGCTGCCGTCCGGCTCATTTGAACTGTCAACGAGCCGGACCGAACGCCGGCATATTTCTGCCCTCAAATTTGATGTAGCGGTGCATGATCACCACACGCACCGGCATTTCGCCGCTATTGATGCCATGATTGCCGGATGCTCACTGACCGAACCGGTCAGGAACCGGGCCGGGGCGATCTTTCGGCGTCTGGCGGAGGCTGAAGCGAAGGTACATGGCGTTGCCGTCGAAGAGGTCCATTTTCACGAGGTCGGGGCGGTTGATTCCATAATCGATATCGTTGGCACCGCCATCTGTCTGGAGTTCCTGGGCGTAGAGGCTGTCTACGCTTCAGCGCTGCCGCTCGGCAGCGGTTTTGTCGAGACCGCTCACGGTCGCCTGCCGGTACCGGCTCCGGCTACGGCGGAACTTTTGCGCGGATTGCCGGTGCATGGCGAGTGCGGCGCGGGAGAGCGGGTGACGCCGACCGGAGCGGCTATTGTGGCTGCAGTGGCGGTTGGCTTCGGCGCACAACCCCCAATGCTGCTCGACAAGCTCGGTTGCGGTGCCGGGGGGAAGGATTTTCCTGACTGCCCCAACATTCTGCGCGCCTTTTTGGGGAAGAGTACCGAACAAGAAACGTCCACTGATGACGTAATTGTGGTTGAGGCCAACATTGACGACTCGACTCCGGAGCTGCTTGGCTATGCCATGGAGCGGCTCTTTGAAGAGGGGGCGTTGGATCTGTTCTTCACGCCGATTCAGATGAAAAAGAACCGCCCCGGCGTGATGGTCTCTTTTCTCTGCACCTCGCAGCACCTTGAGCGGTTGGCGGGGCTGCTGCTGACGGAGACATCGGCCATCGGTTTGCGCTATTACCGTGCGAGTCGTATTATTCTGCGGCGCGAGATTGTTGAACTGCAGACCGGGTTCGGCCCGGTGCGCTTTAAACAGATTTTTGACACCAACGGCGCGGTTATGCGCACAACGCCCGAATATGAGGATTGTCGCCGGATTGCCCGGGAACGGGAACTTCCGTGCCAGGAGGTCATGATGCGGCTGCAGGTGAGTGGAGTGTCTGAACCATGAGAATTGCAACGTTGAGCATCGGTGATGAGTTGACGCGGGGGCAGGTGATCGACACCAATGCCGGTACGATTGCCTCACTGCTGCTTATGGAAGGATTACGGATTCAGCGGCACGTTACCGTTGGCGATAACGAATCCGATATTATCGAGGCATTGGGCTACCTCAGCCGGATCAGCGACGCCATTATCGTCACCGGGGGGCTCGGCCCGACTGCAGACGATCTAACCTCCCGGGCGGCGGCACGAGCCACCGGGCGGCGGCTGGTTGTTCATGAAAAAGCCCGTACCCATGTCCGCACCATGTCCGGCAGGCTTGAAAACCTGATCTTCTGCCCATTGAACGACAAGCAGGCCATGATTCCCACCAAATCCGAGCTGATTGCCAACCCGAACGGTACGGCGTGCGGGTTTTATTTCATGCACAGTGGCACGTTCATGTTTTTCATGCCGGGAGTGCCATCAGAAATGAGCGTAATGCTGCGGGAGTCGGTTATACCGTTCATTTTGGAGCGGGTGCCGCGCAAGCGGGTTATTCGAAGTGTCAGTATGAATCTGTTCGGCCCGTGTGAGGCGGAGGTCGATGAGCTATTGCTCGGAATAGCCCGGCCGGAGCAGGGACTTACCCTCGGCATATGTGTCACGTTCCCCTGGATGAAAGTGACCCTGCGGGCGGAAGCCGACAGTGATAATGCGGCCGACGCCCTTCTTGCACCGGCGGTGGAGAGTGTCCGGCAACGGGTACGGGAATACTGTTTTTCAACAGGTGACGTCAGCATCGATGCTGTTGACGCCGAACTGCTGCGCATGCGCCACCTGACCCTTGCTCTTGCCGAGTCGTGCAGCGGCGGTTTAATAGCCAAACGGATTACTGATATTTCCGGCTGTTCCGCATATTTCAGCGAGGGGATCGTTACCTATTCAAATGCCGCCAAATCGCGATTGCTGGGCGTTTCGGAGGAGCTGTTGGCCACATTCGGCGCGGTCAGCACCGAATGTGCTGCTGCGATGGCGCAAGGAGTGAGACTGGCATCCGGAAGTGACCTGGGGCTCGCGGTCACCGGCATTGCCGGCCCGGATGGCGGCAGCCTTGAGAAACCGGTCGGTACGGTGTTTATCTCGCTGGCTACCGCTGACAGATGCCTGAGCAGACACTTTCAGTTCAACGGCAGTCGCGATGAGATTCGTACCATGACCGCATGGAGCGCGCTTGACTGGTTACGGCGCTATCTGCTGGAGAGTGATGGTGGCGCATGCCTCGAATAGTACTATTGTTTATAACCGTTCTGATTGCAGTTACTCTTTTGACTCTCTCTGCCTGTTCACCACTGGTAAACCACCCTGGCCCACAGATCACGGTTCCTAAAATTGACCATGAGCACTTCATCGCCGCAGACGGAGCATTGTTACCGTTACGCCGTTGGCTGCCGATAGATGCACCGGCAACGGCGCTGGTCATTGCCCTGCATGGCTTTAACGACTACAGCAACGCGTTCGCTTCTTCAGGAAGCTATCTGAGCAGTCGCGGCATCGGCTGCTACGCTTACGACCAGCGCGGCTTCGGCGGAGCACCGGGACGGGGACTCTGGTCAGGGACCGAAGCCTATTCGGGCGATCTTGCCGCTTTTGTCGCGGTGGTTCGTACGCTCCATCCGAACGTGCCACTTTATTTAATGGGCGAGAGTATGGGGGGGGCGGTGACCATTGTTACCATGACCGGGAGCCATCCGCCGGGTGTTGATGGTGTTATCCTCGTCGCACCGGCGGTGTGGGGGAGGGATACCATGCCGTGGTATCAACGGTGGCTGCTTGCCGTTACTGCGCACACGGTGCCGTGGCTGGAGCTGACAGGGAAAGGGCTTAAGATCAGGCCTTCGGATAATATTGAGATGCTGCGGGGATTGGGTCGCGACCCGCTGGTCATCAAGGCCACCAGGATTGATACCATGCACGGGCTCACCAATCTGATGGACAGTGCCTTGGTGCGGGCGCAGCATCTACGGGTGCCAACCCTGGTTCAGTACGGGGAACATGATCAGGTTATTCCACAGCAACCGACGCTGCTCATGCTTGAAAAGATGCCTGCTGCTACCAAAAAAGCCTTCTACAGAAACGGCTACCATATGCTGCTGCGTGATTTGCAGGGCGAAAAACCGCTGGCCGATATCGTCGCCTGGATAACTGATCATAACCAGCCACTCCCCTATGGAAGTGATACGTGGCAGGGAGCAGGGAAAAAATTAAAATAAATCATCCGCTGCAATCAGGTCCCGTTGCAGTGCCAGCAGTTTACCGGCACAGCGGATATGTTCCTCCAGCACCCCTCTTTCGTAAAACGGTCGTTCACTCTCATCGACATCGTAACCTGCCAGGATATCTTCATAAATTTTCAAACCACGCTCAAGCATATTGCAGAGGCGCGCCTGTTGAGCCGCTGTCAGCGTGACAGTGCCGCTCTTCCACTCTGATACGGTCTGTTCAGGCACAGCCAGTTGCCCGGCAATGAACCGGTCAGTCGCGTCCAGTCGCTCAAGGCCGGCAAGCACGGGTGGCATGGTGAGCATACGTAATTCGTCAACAAGATCGTTAAAGTCCCTCAGGCTTATGACAACGTTCAGCCCATCGGCCTCATTGAGGTATTTCATGTTCAATAATCCTCCAGACAAGCGGTGCCGCACAATCTAACAATGTCATCAGGTAAACACAATAAAAAAGTCATGTAAGCGCCCGACTTACGTCTTGCGTGGTCGGTCCATTTGATTTACAGTGGCTAATTCAAAATTCCGCAGCGACTGTGGCGGACAAAAGGCGGTCCAGGTACGTGAAACGTATTATTAAAAGCAGGGTTATGCTGACTGCTCTTGCAGCTATGATTGCTCTCCTCTGTGGCGTCACTGACCCGGCATGGTGCGCAGGCAACGTCAGAATCGGCCATTTTCCCAACATCACCCATCTGCAGCCGATTATCGGCCAGAGTCTCGGCACCTTCGACAAACGGATGGCTGTGCCGATCGACTGGAAAACATTCAATGCCGGTCCCGCTGAAATGGAGGCGCTCATTGCCGGTCAGCTTGATATCGCGTATGTCGGCCCGAACCCCGCAGTGAACGCATTTCTCAGGTCGAAAGGGAAAGCGCTCAGAATCATCGCCGGAGCTGCCGGTGGCGGCGCTGCCCTTGTCGTGCCGAAAGATAGTCGCATCGCATCAGCGCTGGATTTCAAAGGAAAGCGCGTCGCCTCTCCTGAGCTGGGCAACACTCAGGATGTTGCGCTTCGGTACTGGCTCAAGAGCAGTGGCCTCACTCCCGGACGTGATGTTCAGGTCATCCCGATCAAAAACCCCGATATTCTGATGCTGTTTCAGCAGAAAAAACTTGACGGCGCCTGGGTTCCGGAGCCGTGGGTATCGCGTCTGCTCCTCGATGGCGGCGGTAAAATCCAGCTTGATGAACGGCAGCTCTGGCCCGGGGGGAAATTCCCCACCACAGTGGTTGTCGTGCGCAGCGCGTTTTATGACAGGAACCGGGAACTGGTGAAGCGCTTTCTCGAGGCTCACCTCGAAGTGACGGAGTGGATAGAGAAACACCCTGCCGATGCCCGGAAACGCTTTAACGAACAGCTGACCCGCCTGGTCACCAAGCCGATGCCGGCCGGCCTGCTGACGGAAGCGTTTGGCCGGGTAACGGTCACGTACGATCCTCTGGCTGCTCAATTATTGATCTCCGCCGGCAGGGCCAAAGATCTGGGCTATCTCCCCCGTAATGCCGACCTCTCCGGGGGGATCAAAGGAATGATCGACGTGAGCCTCCTCAATGAAATACTGAAAAAAAAATCGCTGCCGCTTGTCGGGGAGAAGTAACCGCAATGACCATGGTTGAACTCAAAAATGTCTCCCGGGTGTATCTGGGCCAATCAGGTCCGGTGTATGGTCTCAGTGGTTTCGATCTCCGCATTGCTGAAGGGGAGTTCGTCTGCATTGTCGGCCCTTCCGGATGCGGCAAGACGACGCTGCTCAATATTGTCGCCGGGTTTGAACCGCCCGATCTCGGCGAAGTGCTTATTGACGGCGACAAGATAGCCGGTCCCGGAACCAACCGTTTTGTCATGTTTCAGGAGCATGCGCTGTTTCCGTGGCTGAATGTCAGCCAGAACATCATGTTCGGCCTCAAGATGGCGGGGATTCCCAAACGTGAACGGGAAGAACGGACCGCAGCGCTGCTCAAAACCGTTAACCTCTCTGATTTCTCCACCGCCTGGATTCATGAATTGTCCGGCGGCATGAAGCAGCGCGTGGCTCTGGCCCGCGCATTGATCATGGACCCTGAAATCCTGCTGATGGATGAGCCGTTTGGCGCGCTCGATTCCCAGACCCGCGACATGCTCCATGAAGAGGTGGAGCTGGTGTGGCAGCGGACCAGGAAAACCATTCTGTTCGTGACGCACAATGTTCGTGAAGCGGTGCGCCTCGGAACGCGGGTTATTCTGATGACGGCAAAGGGGGGCAAAATACTGCGTGAATACCCGATTGCTCTCCCCCGCAACCGCTTTCTCGAAGATGTTGAAGTGGTAAAGATTGCCTCGCAGATACGTGATGACCTCCGTCATGAAGTCCTGAGAGCAGCGAAGGAAGAGGGGTATCATGTCGATTGAGCAGGAAGAACAGAGCGACATTGCCAAGGTGCGTTTTTTTGCGCAGGGCTACCATGTCTGGAGGGGGAGAGCCGCCCGGCTCGGTTTCTTTGTCCTGCTGATAGGTGTCTGGCAGGTTGCCGCCTCTCTGGAACTCTGGAACGAGGTCCTCTTTCCGCACCCCAAAGAGGTGGCGGATGCAGTAGTCCTGGGCATGCGTGACGGGACTCTGCCGCAGGCGATCGAGGCGAGCATGAGGCGGCTCTGCATGGGATACGGTATTTCGCTCCTCATCGGGATCCCTCTCGGGCTTCTGCTCGGGCGCAAGCGGCTGCTGGATGACACGGTCGGCAGTCTCGCCGTCGGGCTGCAGGCACTGCCGAGCATCTGCTGGCTCCCGATGGCGGTGCTCTGGTTTGGTCTCAGCGAGACAGCGATGCAGTTTGTCATCATCATGGGATCACTTATGTCGATAACGCTTGCGGTCCGTGATGGTGTCAAAACGATACCGACACTCTACCTGAGGGCTGCCGGCATACTCGGTGCAACCGGGTGGCGCTTCTACTGGTATGTACTTCTGCCGGCATCACTGCCGGCGATTATAACGGGAGCAAAGCTCGGCTGGTCGTTTGCCTGGCGCTCGCTGATGGCCGCCGAACTCCTCTACGTCACCAGCGGCATCGGGTCGACGCTGATGATGGGCCGGGAATTGCACAATATGGCCCTGGTGGTGGCGGCCATGATACTGATCATCACGATCGGACTGTTGACTGACCGCCTGATATTCAGATTTGGAGAGAGTTTTATTCATCGTCGCTGGGGGTTTGGTGGCAGAGATTGAAATAATTGTTGATAATAATGATTCTCTCATAGTATATAGGTCGCATTGTATTTTGAGACGTATAAAAGAGGTGTGGGCTGGCGCATAATAACAGAAAATAATCTGTTGTTTGAAAAAAAGAGTTGACAAGTGCTAACTTGACAGGCACATCTCACATCTCACATCTCACATCTCACATCTCACATCTCACATCTCACATCTCACATCTCACATCTCACATCTCACATCTCACATACTTCTGTATGTCGAGGCCAGAGGCAATGTGCAACGAAAGTTGCTTCCGCAATAACTGTCAATTGTGTAAGTTACTGTTTCGATTTAAAATAATAGTTTTTTGCGGCTGATGTCAACTAATGTTGCACGGTTACTACATGAGGGGTGCTTCACGGTAACTTGATAACCTGCTACAATTATTGTATTAATTTTAAAACGTAAACTGGCACAAAAAATGCTTTTAAGTGATCATTATGGTAAAGGAAGGTACTCCCATGAACACTGATTTCAGACGCAACCTGCAGCACGCCGGCACTATTTTTGTTGATGCGGTTCAAAAAACAGCAGACTCTGCCATGGCGTTTTCAAAGAGTGCGGTCACAAAATATGGCGTCAACTCGCTTTCTTCTAAAAAGGAAAGAATCGCCGGTGAAATCATCGACCGGGTTGCGGTGCTATTGAAAGAGGGCAACAGTGAGGTCTGCCGTGATGACGCATTGTCCCGTCTTGTCGCCAGATTTAACGAAGTGGAACAGGAGCTTGCACAGCATAAAAAACAGAAAGTCAGGCAGGATAATCCGTTAACATCAATACTGGAGAAGTGTGAATCTTCAATTTCCAGCGTAAAAAAAAGGTTCTTTTAGTACGTTAGAAGTTTTCCTGTTTTTAAGGCCCGGAGGTGTCAGATGACAGCGCGCATGGATACAAGCAGTGATTTTGCAACAAGCAGACAGAGAGTGGGCCAGGTTCCTTTTTTTGAAAATCTGGCAGAAGTCGATAGACCCAGCAGCGGGAGAAGCGCCGAGACTGCAGCCATGAAAACAGCCATAGTCGAAAGTATGAGGACGAAGGCCAGGCAGGATCTGCGTGACGTTCTGCAGCATCTTGAAAAAAACCATGCCGGTATCACCGAAGGAGTGGCAACCGCTCTGGGGGCTGGAACCGGTGCCGCTACTTCGCTTACCGCGATGTCGTCACTCGGCACGGTTTCCGGTTTGTCCGCTGCCGGGGTAAAAACAGGGCTTGCTGCCGCAGGCGGTCTGTTGGGTGGGGGCACACTTTTAGGTGTTGGCGTACTTGCGGCCCCGGTTGCCGCTCTGGGCATGCTCGGGTACGGAGTGGCCCGGAGACGTCACACTGCCAAAAGAGCCGCCGCGATCGGCATGAGTGCCAAAAAAATCTGTGAAATTCAGACACAATTAATCCAGCATAAAGAGCATTTCAAAGAAGAACTGATACAAATCAGAACGATACTCGAAATATTGACGCGCCTGAAGGCGATACAATAGTCATACACGGAGTGCGCAGCATGGCCATTAACGGCTTATACGAAATAGTCGAAATGGAAATATGGGACGGCAAAGATTCGACCGTTTTGGCGGAACGCGCCCGCATCAGTATTCAGGGGCGGAAAGGGAAACTGCACTTCATCGGCTTTGACGGCCAGATGGATATTACCGATGCCAAGGACAGATACCTGTTCACCTGGGTAGGCAACAACGAAGCGGACCCGATCAGCGGGTACGGCAACTTTACCAGTTCCGGTGACATCCTTACCGGCAGAATATACATGCACGACGGACAGGACAGCGCGTTTGTCGCGGTAAAAATGTCCCAGGAGAAAAAACAGATAACTACCGTCAACAGGAGCCTGTTGATTGTCAAGGCACGGGAACCGTTCAGGGAGTGGGTCGCCTCGCTGCCCGGTAAAGGTAACATCACGATCAGAGACCTCAATACCGGTTGTAAGGCATATCTGGTCCCGGAGTTTGAGGGCAATCAGCAGAGAGATGATCTCCTTGAACGCTTATATGCAGATTTGTTTGTTGAACAGCTGTTCCAGTGGTGTATCGACGATGTCAAGTGGCCCCGGAATAGAACATTTGCTCTCTTCAACCGCTGGTTTGAGCCTGAATTCTACCCTGTCGTTGAAGACACGGTAGAATGCGATATTGTTGGTGGCACAATACATTAAAAATATGAGGTGGCTGAAAATGGAAACGCAAACAACTGAGATCAGTGCTGAAAGCAGACAGATTGTCAACAGTTACTGCTGCGCAAATACAGCTGAAGACAATATTCACACCGCCTGTTCTGTTGTCGGTAAAACAGCCGCCGGCCTCGGAGTCGGCGTCGTTGCCGGTATCAGCCTCGTTGTCGTAGCGGCTGCCGCCGAAGTCGCCGTGCCGGCGTTATTGTTATTAAAGGCGCTTGGCCTGACCGGAGGCGCACTCGGCTTTGTAACAGGAATCAAAAAATAATTGTCTTGTAAAATGTGACAGTTGACACGTTTATAAAAATGTGAAATAACCTCCACCATCTAAATTCAGCTCTGCTGGTTGATTGCGGGGGGTGCTTCGCCCTTCATATGTTTATTTTCTAATAGTGCATCAGCTCAAATAGAATGTTGATAAAAAAGGGGGTTTTCATGCGTGAACCGAAAATTATGAACGTCGGTATTGATTTTGGAAGTTCAATCAGCGTTATTGCTGCCGATAACGGCGTGCGTGCCTGTGTGCCGAGCTACGTTGGCTTCCCGAAAGACATGATTTCACGGAGGCTGCTCGGCAAGGAGTTCCTCATTGGTGACGACGCGATTAAGAACCGCTTGTCCTGCAATGTGTTTCGTCCGCTTGAACGGGGAGTACTCAAATATTCGGATCATGCAGAAGAAAATCTGGCTGATTATCAGCACATCACCTGGGTGGCGCAGCTGCTCTTCAAACATCTGATCGGCCTCGCAACTCAGGGCAGGCCGCAGGATTATCTGATACGAGCCGTTATCGGCACTCCCGCCCTTGCCAACGAGAATAACAATCAGGCGCTGATAGATTTGACGGAATCAATGTTTGACGGCGTCCAGATTGTCTCAGAACCGTTTACCGTTGCGTACGGTACCGGTTTACTGAACAACACGCTTATCATTGACATTGGCGGGGGCACGGTTGACCTCTGCAGAATGTCGGGGGTGTATCCGACGAAAGAAGATCAGTTGACCACCTATAAAGCGGGTGATTATATCGACAATGTCTTTTTTGACCTGCTCGACGCCAAATACCCGGATGCGAATTACACCATTAACATGCTGCGTTCGTTCAAGGAAGAGCATGCCCTCGTTTCCAATACCGATGAGAAGCTCATCCTCACCCTGCCGGTGTGCGGGAAGCCGACGGACCTTGATTTGACTGACGAGTTACGGCAGGCGTGCAGTGCTATTGTGCCGGAGATTGCAGATGCAATTAAATACCTTGTCTCAACATATGATCCTGAATTCCAGGAGGAACTGAAAGCAAATATCGTTCTCGCGGGCGGTGGCAGTCAGATAATCGGCCTCGGCGAAGAGCTGGAAAAACATATGCTGGAAGCACTTGGGTACGGCAGTGTGAGAAAGATCCCGGATCCGGTCTATGCCGGCGCAAACGGCGCACTCATGTATTGCAAGGATACGCCTGATGAGCTGTGGGCTGAAATGAAACAGAAAAAAACAGAGAAAGCATAATAACCCGGTGGAGTAAATTGTTGACTTACCACGAACTCCAGTCCCTCTCCCGCCGGATGAGTGGCTGGAGTTTATAGCTTTATGGCTGTTTGAACATAATTCTGAATGATATTTTCGCGATTTAAGGAGGAAAAGGCGATGGCGATATTTTTGAACATCATAGCAAAAACAATGAATGCGGGAGGCTGTGCCATTGTTACGGCTTTTGATGCCGGGGCGGCTGCTTTTAACTGCACGATGTCTGCGTTGTCGCCGGGCGAACGGACAAAGCTCGGCAACAGGGTCAAGGAGCTGGAGCGGAAGATCCATGCCCTGACCGGCGGCATTGCCAAAGAAACCTCAAAATTTGCCGACCCTGCCGCAGCGCTCGAATCAGAGGCTGTACGGGCCCTCCTTAACGCTGTCAAGGAGCTTCACAAAGAAATCGAACCCCTCAAGCAGCGTATTGCCGAGATTGATGCGCTCAAGGGGGTTAAAAAGCCGCAGCAGGAAACGGGCTGCATATCAAGCACCATTGCCCAGTCGATTACAGGGCTGCTGCCGGGCGAGAAGGCCGGCTTGCAGAAGAGAATTTTTGCCAACGAAAAGAAGATCCAGGCGCTTTATGTCGAGTTTGCCAAAGAAGTGGCAAAACAGCCTGACCCGTATGAGGCTATTAACTCGAAAGCGGTTGCTGCCATTAATACAAAGATCAATGAACTCCACGCCGAAAACAGTACATTCAAGCAGCAGATCGCCGATCTGGCCAAGCCAAAAGAGAAGCCGAAAGCGGCAGAAAAGAAGCAGCAACCGGACGCAAAGAAGCCGCAGCCGGAGGTAAAGAAGCCGCAACCGGAATCGGCGGGAGTCGCGAAGTTTTTTATCCATGCGATAACGAATTCGGTCTCAGGATACCTGCCGGGTGAAAAATCAACTGTTGAGCGCAAATTGGCAGAGCATGACAAGAAGATTCAGAGCCTGTATCTGGAAGTTGCCAAGGAATCGGCAAAATATCCGGATCCGTCTGAGGCCGTAACCGCCGCGCCGGTAGTTGCCCTTGTGACAAAAATTAATGTACTGAAAGCCGAAGTTGCGACGCTCAACGAGCGTAAAGCCGAGCTTTCCGGGGTCGGCAAAGGTAAGCCCACCAGCGCGGCAGCAAAGGCCACCGCCACACAGGCAAAAGCCGAGCCGGTCAGTGAGGACGTTCCGGCGCCGTCTCCGCTTTCACCGGAGACGGTCGTAGTGGTTGATGCCGTCGATACAGTTGATGCCTCTGCTGCAGTACCTGAGACAGAGAGCGATGCTGTTGCCGAAACAGCTGTTCATGGAGAGAGCGCATCATCTGAACTGCCTGAAGCGGCTGAACAGGCAGAGAGTGACCCGTCAGAAGGCACACCCTATGTTAACAGCAGAACAAAATCGTGTGATATTGCAGAGCCGATCCTGCAGCCTCCAACAGAAGAAGATATAAAGGCCGTTGTCCGTGATATTCAGGCGGAAGATGCCCTCGGTGAGCAGGCCAGAGAGGAAGCTGTGGCTCCTCTTGAGGAACCGTTTGCGATGACAGAGCCTGCTGTTGAAGAAGAACCGGCGGTGGCGGCAGATGTGTCTGTCGAGGCAGTTGCTATGGAAACAGATACAGAAGAGCACGTGGTTGTCGAGCATCCGCCATTTGTCCCGGTGCCTGAAGCTGAAGAGGTCTTTGGAGTGTATGACGCAGATGCAGGTATAAATGCCGTTACGGGCGATGCGCCGCAGGAAACCATGTCTGAAGTTGAAACTGCCGAAAGCGGGGCGGCCGAAACCGCAGCAGCTGAAGCAGATACCACTGACGATGCTGCACCTGCACTGCAAGATGAATCGGAAATCTATGCGGAACCTGCTGTGGAAACCACCTCTGAGGAAGTGGTCGACAATCCTCCAGCGGTCACTGTGTCTGAAGATGCCGATGCCAGTCTGAATAACGGGACAATTCCTGCGGAAGCAATTACACCAACACAGCCTTCCACTGAAGAAAGCCCGGCCCCGGCCATGGCGACATCTGCCCGTGCCGATGCTTTTGCCGTTACTGCCGAGTACTCAACGGTTATTCCGGCGTCGAGGCCGGAAAACGTTATCAAAGAGGAATCCGGTTTCCGTACCAGATTATTCCGGAATCAATTTTCCATACTCACTCCGGTTCCGGTAGAAACGCCGGTGCCGAATCTTGAGCCTCCTACGCGGGAAGAGATCGAGACGGTTGTGCGTGCCCTGCCGGCGGATGACGTAGAGAAATACAAGCTCAACGATATTCTCGAAGAGCACGGTGCTGTAACCGGGGCCGATACTGACGCTGAAGAGCCGTCTGAACCGGAGGCGGCAGTACCGGAAGGTGAGAAGGCTGATGAAGAACAAACCGATACAGAAGAAGCGGATGCAGATGAGTCTGAAGTAGATGATTCTGAGACTGAGGAGGCCGGTACAGGAGAACCCGATGTTCCGGATTACTATAAAAAGCTGAGTGAACGAAGAAAAGCGCTTCTTGCCGGTGCCAAGGACCCGTCTGGCGCCTCAGGAAAGGGCAGCCCGAAAAAACGTAAGTAAGTTTCTTGCATCTTTGGGTGGTGCAATGTATATCAGATGCATGGGCAACAAAACAGTTGTTGGAGCAGACGTACTATGGAATCAGTAGAAGCGAAGAAAGCCCGGCTGTTCAAGGAGATGAGTGAGCGGGAAAGCCACCTGAAAAGTGGCCGGTTGTTTGTGGAATCAACTCTCGATGTCGTTTTTGCCATAGATACCACCGGTAGTATGGAGCCGTACATCCACGAGGTGCGGGACAATATTCTCAAAATCATGGAGGATGTCTTTGAATATTCCCAGGGTGTGAGAATGGGTGTCGTTGCCTATAAGGATCATGGTGACGAAGGGGAGAATGAACTCTATCTGACCAAGATACTGCCGCTTACCTTTGACAAAAAAGAGATGGTGGAATTCCTCCGATCGCCGGATCTGCATATCGGCGTGGGTGGCAACGATGCCGAGGCTGTTGAGTGCGCCTTGTATGACGCCGTCAATTTGAGCTGGGGACTGTCACGAACGCCAAAGGCGATTGTGCTGGTCGGCGATAAGCCTGCCCATGGTGTTATTGACAGTTTTCGGGCCTGTACCCGGATGAAAGATTACCGGCAGGAAGTCGAAGCAATCAAAGCCAAAGGGATCAAAATTTATCCGATCCTCTGCAATAAAATCCACGAAACGGAATCCAGCTTCCGCTGGATGGCGAGCGAGACGGACGGCACCTTTATTTATCTTGATGATATCTCGAGCCTGAGTGATATCTTAACCGGGATCTGTCTCAAAGAGACCGGCAAATTACTTGAATACAAAAGCAAGTTACTTGAACATGGCGACAAGGTGCGGCTTGAGCATATCCTGCTGCTCGGCAATTAATTCCGGGCCATAAAAAATGACATTCATAGAAGGAGGCGGCATTGGATTCTACAACTGAGGAAAATATTCATACAGCCTGCACGATTTTTGGTAAAACAGCCGCCGGACTGGGCGTCGGAGTCGTTACCGGGATCAGTCTGGTAGTCGCTGCGGCCGCAGCAGAGGTTGCCATACCGGCCCTGCTGGTATTAAAGGCGTTTGGTTTGACCGGATGTGCGATCGGGTTTTTAAAAGGCATCAAGAAAGACTGAAGCCGTACCCAGCTGCGAAGAAAAAATAAAGGCTGGTTATACCTGCATGCAAAAAAAAATCATATTTTTTTCGACGGTCATTATCCTGTTCTTTGCTGCTCTGTTCCTTGATGAGAACAGAACTCCTGTTCCGGTCAAGTTTTTTTTCATGGACCCCCGGCTGATTGGACTGAGCACGATAATTATTGCCAGTATGCTGGTCGGAGTGCTGGTAACCTTTGCCGTTCTCTGGTTCTATAAAACGGTGCGAAAGTTACGGAAAAATCAGCCGCTTGTTGACAAAAGCGTAGAGTAAGAGCGCCCCCCCCCGGTTTCAAAGCACCTGCTTTATATATTGCAAAGGAGACAGAACTATGGCATTTGATTTAAGATATAATCTCAAACATATCGGTGACATTTTTATTGATGTGGTGCAAAAGACAGCTGACACGGCGACTCAGTGTTCAAAAAGAGTTTTTTTAGCGTATGACATTAAGTCGCTCCAGTGCAAAAGAGATCAAATTTCACAACGTTTTGGCGAACGTGTCGAAATTTTGATGAAAGAGGGAGAGAATGATTTTACCAAAGACCCTACGTTATCGGAATTTATCGTCAAGCTTAACGGTATTGAAAAAGAAATAGCAGGACATGAAGAAGTAAGAAACAATCTGGTCTATCCGTTCAGTGTAAAACAAACCCACTGTGAGTGTGAGTGCGCTGCCAACTTCAAGCAAAAAGGAGTAACAACATGAGTAAGGTACTAATCGGCGTTTTCTCGGGTATTTTTATTGGCGCAGTTATCTATGAACTGATCAACAGAACCAACCCTGAATTGATCAAAAAAGTTGAAGATTTTGCCTGCAGCAAGATCGATGATGTCTGCGGAGTCCATCACGATACTGTAGTAGAAAAGGCCCATGAAGCAGCTTAACTTTCTCGCAAATCCGCTTTTTCTGCTGGCTCTGATCGGCTCGTTCGTCTATGTGTACTTTTTCTATCTTGCTGATGGTCCGGTACGGAAAAGAGAAGCTGCCGAAGCTGAGGCCGAGATCGTCCGGCAGGCAGCACCACCTCCCGCCAATGCTAATGCCACGACACCTGTTGCAGGGATTATCATGAAAGAGGAGAACCCGTTTAATTTGGGGAATAAACCGGGTCAGATGAATGCCCTGAATGGTGAACAGTTTTTCAGTCAGCAGAACCGCAGCAATCCGATACCGCTTCGTGAAGAGAACCCCTTCGTACAGGGGGCCAGAAGACCTCGAATGAGCCGCCAGGTTGATCCGAATGCCCAGCAGAACCAGAACATTCAGGCCGCTTCCCCATACGGTTTTACTAATCAGTATGTCGTGCCTGTAGCTGGAGGTGCACTGGGGAAAACCTGGATAGAAGCGCACTGGATCGGTCTGGAAGCCGGTCCGCTGGTGCCGGCGGTGGCAAAAGCCAACAACATCCCCGCCAACGTATCCGGAGTATTTGTTGATGAAGTGACGCTGGTGGCCGCAGATTCCGGCCTGTTGGCCGGTGATGTCATTACTGCCGTCAACGGCATTCAGGTCACCGACCTTAAATCATTTAAAAATGCCACAAAGCAGGTCGCTCTGGCGAATCATGCCCAGGTGACGGTCTTCCGGCGCGGTGGTTCGAGAAACATTGCCGTCACCGCTCCTGATGAACTCGGCTTTGCCCAGATTGAGGGGGCACCGATGATCCTTGCTACCGACAGGGCGCCGCACGGAAATTACGGCCCCTGTGATTCATGCCACACGATTGCGCCGGGCGGAATCAATCTCAACCAGATGGCCAAAGACTTAGGTGATATTCTGACGACAACTGCGCCAAACATTAAAAAAGGGACACCTGCGCCGCACGGTAACAGGGGAGCATGTTCTAAATGCCACGTGCTTCTTTGAGTAACAGTAACAGCTGCGGTAACGACTTCCAGGAGTGTCGAGCCTGCGAAAAAAAAGCAGGATGGGCTGCAGTTTATGCAAACCTCTCCTTAGCGATATTCAAAGCGATCATCGGCTACCTCAGCGGCAGTAAAGCTATTCTGGGCGATGCCCTTTTCTCGTTTAAAGATTTTATCGCTGCTTTAGTGGTTGTCATCGGCATCAAAATTTCCGGAAAGCCGGCTGACGACCAGCATCCGTACGGCCACGGCAAAGTCGAATACATTGCCCTGTTTCTGATCAGTGTCGGTCTGATTATTGCGACGGTGTTCCTGTTCGTCAATTCGGTACAGGGCATCTGGAGTTCTTACTACGGCTACGACAGAGCGCCGAAGCTGATCGCCTTCTGGGCGGCTCTTATTTCGGTTGTCGCGAACTATAAACTGGCGCAATATCTGCTCTGTGTCGGTGATAAGCTGAACAGCCCTTCGATGCTCGCCAATGCCCGTCATAACCATTCCGACGCAATCTCCTCTATAATGGTTGCCGGTGCGGTGTTGGGGGCGCGTTATCTGGGGCTGGTGTTTCTTGACTCTCTTGTCGCCCTTATTGAAGCGGTCTGTCTGTTGGCTATGAGTTTTGATATGCTTAAGGACGCGCTGAAAGGGCTGTTCGACTCGGCATTGCCTGCCAAAATGGTTGAGCAGATCGAAGCTATCGCCCGCGTGGTTCCCGGAGTCCGCAAAGTAGCCAAGGTTGTCGCCCGTCACGTGGGACAGGGGCTCTCGGTTGATATGACCATCAAGATCGACCATGAACTGACCCATCAGGAAGGGTATCTTATCGTACAGCATGTCAAGGAAAGCATTCGTGCTGCATTCGGCAATCATACCACGGTACACGTTATATTTGAGCCGTACATGCCATGACTGATAAGGGCTGGCTCTCCAAAATACTGATGGTTACCGGAAAATCGCTCCCGGCCATCCGGGCTGAAGTTCTCCAGATGGAACGTGACTATGACCTCGCGCATGGCGGTAAAGCGAGGCGTTACGTTTCCTACGGTGTCAGTAGTAAGCTGATCAAGCGGGCTGCCGTGAAAACAGCGGCTTTCGGCGGCCTGGCAAGTGTCCCCGCGGCAATTCCGGGTGTTGGTCTTATTGGTACATTGCTGGCCGGTATAACTGCCGACCTTGCCTATATGGTCAGAACACAGATTGAACTCTGCTATGCCATCTCAATTGCCTATGATGTACAGATGGACGAAGAGGAACTGATGGCGGTATCGCTGGCACTGCTCGGCTTCTCCGGCAGCGCCGAGGCGGCAAAGGGGATCGCGGTGCGGACACTGCGCGGCGTCGTCGACGAGATGGGCGCTGCCTATCTCCGCAAAGGAATTCCGGATTCAGCCCTTGACGTGTCGGCAAAACTGGCCCCGAGATTTGCCGGCAAGGCGTACCGACTGATCCCGTTCCTCGGCATTCCGATTTCCGCTTCATTAAATATCGCGTCAACCATGATGATCGGCAACCAAGCCAGAAAATACTTCAGCACATGGGAAAAGCCCTCTGAAAACCTGGATGAATCCGGATGCCAACTCGAAACCGTTACGTAATTCTGCTTGTCGCTGTTATTATAACCATTTACCTGTTTGCCCGGCATGCCAACAATGTTTTTGTTGAAGAGCAGCACCTGTTGCTCACCGCTTCAGGCCTCGTAGAGCTTGAGATGAAGCGGCGGGAAGACCTGCTCGCCAGGGCACGGGCCGCCGTGAAAGAGTACAACGTTCTGGAGGAAAAGATACATTTACATCTGGTCGAGTTGAATGCCTTGAAGATGCCACCAGGCAACAACAAAACGCGACTGGAAAAAACCAACCCGATATTCGAGCTCTTGAGCGAGTTCGACGCCCTGAAGGAACGTTACCCGGCGTTGAAAAGCAACGGCCCCTATGTTGCACTGATGGAAGATATGCAGGCCTCGGGATTCCGGGTCATAACCGCCCGGCTTGCCTATAACAGAAAAGTAAATGAGTTTAATACGCTGCTCAATGTGTTTCCGTACAAACTGTTTGCCAAGCCGCTCGGCTTTCACTCCCATCCGTTTCAGGAAGGGGCCGGTGAGAAGTTCTTGAGGAACGAAAAATAACTCGAATGACAAGGTGCCATGAAGTATCCTGAATGTACACGATGCGGTGAATCATCTCCTCTGTGGAGTTTTTACGGCAATTCGATAGCGGCTGTGTTCAAGGTTGTTGTCGGTACGCTGACCGGCAGCAAAGGGCTTGTGGCTGATGGCGTCCATTCGGCTGCTGATGCCATGTCCTCACTGTTCATACTGGTTGCCCTTAAAATCGCCGATAAGCCGCATGACGACAAACACCCCTACGGCTACGGCAAAATAGAGTATATCAGCACCATCTGCGCCAGCGTGTTCCTTTTCCTCGGCGCCGGCTCAATCTTTATTGACGCCCTGCATACCTTCAAGCAGGGGCTTCATGAGGTTCCCGGATATCCGGCGCTGCTTGCGACCGTGGTGTCGCTTGGCTTCAGTTATCTGATGTATACCTCCAACCTCTGTGCGGGTACTCAGCTCGGCAGCCCGGCAATGATCGCCGACGCCAATGAGAGCAAGGCCGACAGCATAACCTCGGTTGCCGTTCTGCTCGGGCTGATCGGGGCGGAGCTCGGTTACCCGAACGCCGACACTATTGCTGCCGTCATTGTATCACTCTTTATTTTCAATATGAGTGTTGAGATGTTTCTGCAGGGAATTAACGGCCTGATCGATGTTTCAGCCGATAGTGATGTCATAGAAGAGATCGTCGCGGCGAGTATGAACATTGACGGAGTTTCAGGAGTTCATTCGATCAAGAGCCGCAAAATGGGGCAAAAAAGCTGGGTTGATCTGGAAATCTCCGTTTCGCAGAAGCTGACGGTGCTGGAGGTTCATACCATTGCCGAAAAAGTTCGTGAAGTGATCATGGGCAGCGTCAACGGAATCAGCGGTATCTCGGTAACAACGTACCCGGTTGATTAACATGCAAGAGGTCTTCTTTTCGTGATAAACAGTGAAGGAATAAGCGATTTTTTCGGTATAGTAAGCCTGGTGCTGTTTGTCTTTGCCAATGCCTACTATCCGGCCAGGCTGATTGCAAATCAGTTCAAGCCGTGGCCGCGGGATGTCGCGATATTCTTTAAGAAATATCTTGACCTCCATATGAATATTAATATCGTTGCCTTTATTGCGATGACGATCCATGCGCATTTTTCCGATGAGCGCAATATTTTTCTCTATGCAAGTCTTCTGGTCACCGTCTGGCTGACCCTGGCCGGAATGCTGATGCGCTCCAAGAGTTTTTCGAGCGACACGAAAAAGCAGATGCGCCTTATTCATACCCAGCAGACCGTCTTCCTGGTCTGGCTGGTTTTATTGATTGTCGGGCACCTGATTGAATAAAAAGAGCGACACCCCGGGTTATTGATAGAATTTTTTTTATCAGAGGAGTAGTTTATGGGTTTAATCGATAACAGTGACCTGCAGTTTTTTGTCAAGGCGGTCTCAATAAACGCGAAGAGATTGGTTAATAAATCAATTGATGCCTACAACAGTCTGCTGCAGATTGACCCGGAGAGTACCAAGGAGATCCACAACGAACTTGGTGACGATCTGGAGAAAAAAGGCAACTATGACGGTGCCATAAAAGCCTATAAAAAAATTCTGCTGGCCGAACCGGATAATGCCACCGTGCTGTTCAAGCTCGGCAAGATCTACACCCGCCTCGGTCAGAGCAGCGACGCGCTTGAGACACTGCGCAAGGTAACTCTTCTTGATGAAAATATTCCTGAGGCGTATTATCTGCTCGGTTCGGTCTATTTCTCTGCTGACGCCAACGCCGAAGCCCTGAAAGCACTGAATAAGGCGATTGCCCTGAATCCGGCATACGCCGATGCCTATTACAAAGTCGGTCTCATTGCCGACGCCAGAAATGACCATGATGCGGCAATTGCCGCCTATCTGAAGACGATCGACTTCAAGCCGGATTTTATCAAGGCGTATCAGAGTCTCGGTTTTGCCTATGAAGCTAAGGGAATGCGCGACGAAGCGGTAAAATACTTCAAAAAATCGCTTGAGATGGAACATAAAAGCAACTGATTACATTCAAAATAAAGGTACATGGGAGATGCTATGTTAAGTATCGTGTTTGGTCTGATTGCACTGAGTCTCGGTTTCTGGGGTCTGGTGAAATACTGGTGGTACATGGTGGATGTGCTGATTGCCATTCTGCCGTTGATGCTCATCGGCGGCGGTGCCATTGCACTGCTGGCAGGGATCAAAAACACCGGCATGCGCACTTCGTTCAAAGTCAAAAAGAGTACCGCTGAAGAGACAGAGTCAACAACCCGCAAACAAGACGCATAGGAGCCGCTGATGTCCTCTCAGAAAACTACTGAAAGTACCCAGAGTACTATTCAGCACCCTGACCACAGGTGCTCCAAAAATTATAAACCGTGGATATGGACACTGGTGGTAATGGCTCTTGTGACCCTTGTGTGGGCGCTCTATGAAGGCTCACAGCAGGAAGGATACGTCAATAACTTCCTCACCAAAGGTCAGAAAGCCAATAACGCCGGATCAGCCGAAGCTCTCCCGGTTGCCGGGATTGCCAACGTCATGCCGGTTGCCCAGGCGCCGGGAGCGGTAGGTGATGTCCAGACATCCTATCACAGCATCATTGACGCGGTCAGACCGGCGGTTATCAGTATCGACGCCGCCATGAAAAACGTGCCGACTGCCGCCAATCAGGGGATGATCGATCCAAACCCCAATGACGTCGCTTTCAACAAAATCGGCTCCGGTGTCATCATTGACCCACGTGGCTATGTCCTGAGCAGCTATCATGTCATCGCCGGTGCGGAAGCTTTGAAAGCGACTCTCTACGGTCCCGGTGGAGCGAAAGAATACCCGCTTAAAATGGTCAAGGGCGATCTGCGTACCGATATGGCGCTGCTGCGTATTCAGGGCACCGGTCCCTTTCCGCATGCGGCACTTGGCAATTCCGACGCCGCCAGAACCGGTGACATGGTTCTGACCATCGGCAGTCCGTTCGGTTTCGAGCAGACGGTCACCTCCGGTATGATCAGCAGCCGCAACAGGACACTGCAGGTCGGCGACACCGTCTATGAAAACCTCATCCAGACCGACTCCTCCATTAACCGTGGCAGCAGCGGCGGACCGATGCTCAACGTCCGCGGCGAAGTAATCGGCATCAACACCGCTATTTTTGCGCCGACCGGTGTCTTTAACGGCATAGGCTTCGCTATACCGATCAACCGCGCCGCCGATCTGGTCGGTGGTGTCATTGATTTCGGCAACCAGACACCCGCTATTGGTGGCGGTCAGCTGGTCGCCTGGGCAAGTCAGGGTCGTCAGGTCGGCAACGCCTTCCGCCTTCCGGGGGGCAAGATGATTACTGCACCGCACGGGCCGCTCGGCAAGTGCCTTGACTGTCATCCGCAACTTGGTGAAGGGGTAGGAGTCGGGGCCGCAGCCACACCGGTCGCCTATAATGCCGCCACCAATAACTTTACTCTTCCGGGCGGCCAGGTGATCACGCCTCCGCACACTCCGCGCGGCAACTGCCTCAACTGCCACCCGCAGATTGTTCAGCAGGGGGGTGTGAAGATAAACGCCGACCCGTTCCTGCAGAACGGGCAGGGAATGGCGGTTAATACTGACCCATTCCTGCAGCAGATGAACAATCGGGGCGGAGTTGCAGTCAATGTGGACCCGTTCCTGAGGCAGCAGAACGGTCTTGGCGCACACGTCAATGCTGATCCATTCCTGCTCAACAATCAGGGAATGGTTGTTAATACCGATCCGTTCCTGCAGCAGCAGAACGGCATGGGAACACACGTCAACGCCGATCCGCCTCTGCAGCAGCAGACCCTCTTTGGTATTCCCATCGGTGCCGGCGCGGGCAGGGGAAAAGGTCTTTTCGGGCGAATGCTGGGCGGTCCGGCTACCGGAAACGGACAGTATATCGCCGCCGGCCAACCGGTGGTGTTTACCGACCCGACCATGGGAGTCGCTCTGATCGACGCTGATGACATTGTCTGCCGTCAGGCCGGAATGCTCCACCCTGAAGGGGTTCTGGTGACCGGTGTTGCTCAGGGGGGGCCGGCGGCACTGGCCGGAATTCAACGCGGCGATATTCTCCTGCGCATCGCCGGCAGAAAAATACTTGATACCGCCAACCTCAATAAATTACTGGCGTCAGGAAAAATCGGTCGAAGATTTGATGTGTTGTTAGTGCGTAACGGCGCACGCCAGGATGTCAGAGTTAAAACCGCTCCTCAGGGTCAGAAAGCACCGGGTCCTGTGCAACAGGGTGCTGCTGTGTTCCAGTGGCCACTCGGCGCCACCGTAACACCGATTCTCCCGGCATTTACGACCATCACAAAAACGGGAGTGTATGTTCAGAGCAGCGGCGGACTGCTGGCCGCCAACGGGTTGAAAAACGGTGATATCATCAAGGGAATAAACGGAGTGCAGGTCGAGGATCTGGAGTCCTTCATCAAGGCGACAAAAAGAGCTGACAGCAGGAGAGGCTTTACATTGGACGTCATCCGCTCCGGCAATTCCATGTTCCTGGCGGTTAAAGGGTAAGTGACCATTGAAAGAGGTTATTGAAAAACTGTATGCAGCAGAGTTGAAGCTGATTACCCCCAAACCGGTACTGGTCAAGGATAAGCCGCAGACGCTTGCGAAACGGATCAAGAGTACGGCCTGGGATAAACAGAATGTTGCCGCAAAGATTGCCATGGTGTCATTCGTACTCCTGTTGCTCTCAGGATCGGTCTATTATTATAATATGTTCACCACCGAAGTATTCATGGTGCGTCTTGAGGCGGCACAGATCGAGGCTGAACTCCAGCGGCGCAATGATCTCATACCGGGGCTGGTCAAGGCTGTTGCCGAATACATGCAGTATGAGGGGAAAGTTTTTGTGCATGCCGCAGATGTCCGCAGCGCCCTCGGTTCACTGAAAGATATGACCAGCGACAGTACCTCGCTGCCGGTTGATATGCAGACCCTCACGAGCTTCAAAACCGCAATCTCAAAGTTCCAGGCGGTGGCGGAAAATTATCCCGACCTTAAATCATCCGTGACCTACCAGAATCTGATGAATGAACTTGCCAACACCGAGACGAGGCTTGCCATGGCGCGGGCACGCTATAATACCGCAGCCAATATGTACAACACGAGTCTCGAACTGGTCCCGGGATTTTTCTTTGCCTATCCGCTCGGCTTCCGCCATGCAAAAACATTCATTGCTGATAAGGCTGAAAAAACAATCAAAGTACCCGCTGCAGTAAAATGAACCAGATAATTAAGTACCTGTTTTTTATAGT
>Ga0194059_1000241_pt1 | contig 26937 bp, 24 predicted proteins | sample SepL6211m_MetaG_FD_163426 | JGI IMG/M metagenome (GOLD analysis project Ga0194059, IMG submission 163426) | Anoxic zone freshwater microbial communities from boreal shield lake in IISD Experimental Lakes Area, Ontario, Canada - Sep2016-L626-11m | ecosystem: Environmental > Aquatic > Freshwater >... | reverse complement strand
GCGCATTCTGAAAATAGAATTGCTCGAGGTAGAAGGTCAGCGTTTCCGTAAAGAAGGTTTGGGCAAAGACGTTACCGATAAATTTTTATCGGGCTTGCCTGGTGTTCAAAAAGAAGGTTGTGATGGTTTAATTACCAGCGCCACTTGGATATTGCATCGTATGCCTAAGTACATGCGTACTGTCTGCCTGGAGTTTTTTGGGCAAGCGCGTGAAGCTATCCCTAGCATTGTTGAGATCAAGGCTTATCTTGACGGCTTGAGCAAAGAAGGCGGCCCAATCTTGGCTGGCCTTGAGCATTTGGATGATCGTTATTTAAGAGCGGTCGGGTATTCAACCAAGTCAAAGCGCAATAGTCTGCCAAAGATGGTCTTGCTTGGTGATATTGCAGGTGATGATGAAGGGGCTGTAGCTGCTGCCACTAGTGAAGTCGTGCGGATGGCCAACTTGCGTGCAGGCGAAGGCTTTGTCGCTGTGAGCGCTGAAGCGCGTAAGAAATTTTGGCTAGATCGCGCTCGTACAGCAGCAATTGCACGTCATACCAACGCCTTCAAAATTAATGAAGACGTAGTCATTCCATTACCCCGGATGGGCGAGTACACCGATGGTATTGAACGTATCAATATTGAGCTCTCCCTCAAGAGCAAATTACAAGTTCTGGATGGCTTAGAGCTCTTCCTGAAAAAGAGCGCCTTGCCTTTAGGTAAGAGTGATGAAGAGTATGAGATTCCTACTGCTGAAATTTTAGGTGATCGTGTTCAGCAAGCGCTTGACTTAATTTCAAGGGTGCGGGCACGTTGGTCTGAGTGGTTAACTCAGATGGATACGTATTTTCCGCAGTTACAGAATTACACCCTGCGCGCCTCCTGGAAAGAGGAAGTGCGTTCTGAACTCAGAATTATTTTTGGTGGATTGGTTTTTGAGCCCATTCTCAATGAGCTTGAGGCTATTCATAAGAAGATCTTGCGTAAACGGGTGTTCGTTGCTTTGCATATGCATGCAGGCGATGGCAATGTGCATACCAATATCCCGGTGAACTCTGATGACTATGAGATGTTGCAAGATGCGCATCATGCGGTTGATCGAATCATGGCCTTAGCACGCTCTTTGGATGGCGTGATCTCTGGAGAACATGGCATTGGTATTACCAAGTTGGAATACCTTACCGAAGCTGAGTTAAAAGATTTCCGTAGTTACAAAAATCGCGTTGACCCAGAAGGCCGCTTCAATAAAGGCAAGTTGATGCCGAACGCCGATCTCAGCATGGCCTATACGCCAAGTTTTGGTTTGATGGGGCATGAGTCCATCATCATGCAGCAGAGCGATATTGGTGCCATTGCGGATAGCATTAAAGATTGCTTGCGTTGCGGCAAGTGCAAGCCGGTGTGCGCAACCCATGTACCGCGTGCGAACTTACTATATAGCCCGCGTGACAAGATCTTGGCGACCTCATTACTGATCGAGGCCTTCTTATACGAAGAACAAACTCGTCGAGGCATCTCAATTCGTCATTGGGAAATGTTTGATGATGTTGCCGCGCACTGTACCGTTTGCCATAAGTGTTTATCGCCTTGCCCAGTCAACATTGACTTTGGTGATGTGACCATGAATATGCGTAACTTATTGCGCAAGATGGGTCAGCAACGTTTTAATCCTGGCACTGCTGCATCGATGTTCTTTTTAAATGCAACTAGTCCAGACACTATTAACTTGGCACGCAAGGCCATGATTGGCTGGGGCTACAAAGCTCAGCGTCTTGGCAATGATTTATTGCGTAAGTTTGCAAAAAAACAGACTGCGCATCCACCTGCAACAGTCGGTAAGCCTAGTATTAAAGAGCAGGTCATTTTCTTTGTGAATAAGAAGATGCCTGGTAACTTACCCAAGAAAACTGCCCGTGCATTGCTAGATATTGAAGATGCTGATTACGTTCCAATTATTAGGGACCCTAAAACAACTTCTGCTGATACTGAAGCCGTGTTTTATTTCCCGGGTTGTGGCTCTGAACGTTTATTCTCTCAAGTAGGGCTAGCCACTCAAGCGATGCTGTGGAATGTAGGTGTACAGACAGTCCTGCCACCGGGTTATCTGTGCTGTGGGTATCCTCAGCGCGGCAATGGCGACTTTGATAAAGCCGAGAAGATGATTACGGATAATCGCGTACTGTTTCATCGCGTTGCCAATACATTGAACTATCTTGATATCAAAACAGTGGTTGTTTCTTGTGGAACTTGCTATGACCAATTGGCTGGATATCAGTTTGAGCAGATATTCCCAGGCTGCCGCATCATTGATATTCACGAGTATTTGCTAGAGAAGGGTGTCAAGCTTTCCAATGTCACCGGCGTCAAATACATGTATCACGATCCATGCCACTCTCCGATGAAGTTGCAAGATCCGATGAAAACGGTCAACGAGTTAATTCAAATGGAAGACGGTAAGGCCATTAAAAAGAACGATCGTTGTTGTGGTGAATCTGGCACGCTTGCTGTGACGCGTCCTGATATTTCTACTCAAGTGCGCTTTCGTAAGCAAATTGAGATGGAGAAGGCTGCCAATGAATTACGTAAGGGTGACGAAGCGGCAGATGTTAAGGTGCTGACCAGCTGCCCATCATGCCTACAAGGTTTGGCTCGCTTTAACGCCGATAGTGATACAACAGCCGATTACATTGTTGTAGAAATGGCGCAAAAACTATTGGGTGAAAACTGGATGCAAGATTATGTTGCTAAGGCTAATCAAGGCGGTATTGAGAGGGTATTGGTTTAATGATTCCAAGCAATGTTGTAGTTCATCAGCAATCCAAGGTGCTAGAACTCTCTTACGAGAATGGCAATACCTATCGCCTACCATTTGAGTTACTCAGGGTTCTATCACCTTCAGCCGAGGTGCAAGGCCATGGTCCTGGACAGGAAACCCTACAAACTGGCAAGCGTGATGTGTTGATTGCTAATATCGAACCAGTAGGTCATTATGCAGTTAAGCCTAGCTTTTCTGATGGCCACGACTCTGGTTTGTACTCTTGGGATTTCTTGCAATATTTGTGCGAAAACCAAGAGCAATTATGGAAAGAGCACTTAGATAAATTAGCTGCTGCTGGTCTCGATCGGGATGCGCCGATGACAACAAAAGGCCATTCGCATGACCATTCCTGTGGAAGTCATTAATGAGTAAAACCCATTTCGGTTATCAAAGTGTCGATGAGGCTGAAAAAGCCGGCAAGGTTGCCGAAGTATTCCATTCTGTAGCGAGTAAATATGATGTGATGAATGACTTGATGTCATTTGGCCTACATCGCCTGTGGAAAAAAATCACGATTGCTCGCGCACAAGTGCGCCCAGGTCAAAAAGTATTAGATATTGCTGGCGGTACTGGTGATTTGGCTGCTGCTTTTGCTAAAGCCGCTGCTTGGGGTAAAAATCCCGATGCGCAAGTTTGGTTAAGTGACATCAATGCCTCCATGCTGGGTGTTGGTCGTGACCGTTTGCTCGATCGCGGCTTGGCTTTGCCTTGTGTTCAATTTGACGCAGAGAAAATTCCTTTTCCAGCCAATCATTTTGATGTGGTGACGGTAGCCTTTGGTTTGCGCAATATGACGCATAAAGATGTGGCTTTAGGTGAGATGTGCCGGGTGATTAAACCAGGCGGTCGTGTTCTGGTCCTAGAGTTTTCTAAGCCGGATGCTTTTTTACAGCCTGTTTATGACGCGTATTCATTCAAGGTATTGCCCTGGTTGGGCGAAAAGATTGCCCAAGACTCAGAAAGCTACCGCTATTTAGCCGAATCCATTCGGATGCACCCAGATGCTGATACCCTAAAAGAAATCATGCTGGGAGTGGGATTTGATGAGGTGGATACCCATAGAATGTCTGGGGGTATCGTTGCCTTACATATTGGTATTAAATACTAATTGTTTTGTAGTTTGAACTGCTGACGCAATAAAGAAGTTTAGAAGTTATATAGGGGGATAAATACAATGAATAAGCATTTTTTCAAAGCAGTACTGTTAAGTCTGAGTTTGTTATTTGCTTTGGTTGGTCAGGTTGATGCTGCTCGACTGGGCGGGGGAAGAAGTATTGGCAAGGCGCCTAGCGCACCAATGCAAAAACAGGCTGCACCAGTGCAAAAGCCAGCTCAACAAGCTCAACCCGCGGCTCCAGCGCCACAAGCTCCGACACCAAGCCGCTTTGGCGGGATGGGTGGAATTTTGGGTGGTCTAGCAGCGGGTCTCGGAATAGGCTATCTCTTATCTCACTTTGGTATGGGCGAGGGCGCATCATCTTTGATTACCGGCTTATTGATTGCAGCATTGGCTGGCTTTGCCATCATGTTTGTGATTAGAAGATTGCTTCCAGCAATGTCTGGTGCTGGAGCAGCTTCTAGTGCTCCCATGCAACGCACTCCGCTTGAGCAAGCACCCAGAAGTGAGCCTGGGTTCAATCCCGCTTCTAATGCTTTTGGTGGCACAGGCGCAGAGCCAGAGCCATTTAAATCGACGCTACCACCAGGATTTGATGAGTACGCATTCTTAGAAAATGCGAAACAATATTTTGGGAGTCTGCAAAGAGCTTGGGATCAAGGCGATCTGGTTGCTTTGAGGGAATTTACTACCCCTGAAATGTTTGCCACGATTCAGCAAGACTTAGCTGGCCGCACTGATAGCGCCAATCAAACAGATGTTGTCAGTATTAATGCGCAACTTTTGGGTATTGAAATAGCTGATAACACTTATTTCTGTAGCGTCCAGTTCGGTGGAATGATTCGCGAACAGCAAAATGCTCCTGCGAATAACTTCTCTGAAATCTGGAATTTGAGTAAGCCGGTCGAGGGTCCTGGAGGTTGGGTACTGGCGGGTATTCAACAGTTGGTTTAAGCTTGAGGTACTTTCCATTGGAAACCCGCACTTGTGCGGGTTTTTTACACTCATGAACGCAGTTTCTTCAACCAACACAATTGCAGCTGGCGCCATCTGCCGGGGTATTAACCATGTCTTATCGAGTGAACCATGGGCCACTGCTGAGTTAGCACGTCATGCCAGCAAAACGATTCTTTTAAAGTTGCCAGTAGGTAACCTCCGTTTTGAAATAACACCTGCTGGCTTATTGGCTGTATCGGAGGACTCCGATACAAGTTCCCTGGTCTTAGAAATCTCAGCCAAGGCACTCAGCGATCTTGCGGGTAGCGCAGGCACATTACGAGAACAGGCTTTCAAGGCAGTCAAGATTACGGGCGATGCTGATTTAGCGCAATTGTTAGGACGTCTTGTTGGTCAAGTCCGCTGGGAATATGAAGAAGATTTAGCAAGATTGGTAGGGGATGCACCTGCAAATTTCGCAGTGCGGCAAGGTAAAAAATTTGCCTTCGCGAGTAAGTCTGCTGCAAGCGATTTGTTGAGCAATATAGTGGAGTATGTCAGCGAAGAAAGAAAAGTCTTGTTAAATAAGCGTGACTTTATGGTTCGTAAAAATGAATTAAATGAATTGCGTGATGCGGTCGATCGCATGGAAAAACGAATTCAAATACTGGTACAGAAGGTTCAATAAATCGTGCGTCGACTTGCTCGTCTTTGTTTCATCTTCTTCACAGCCTGGCGCTACGGCCTCTTGCCTTTATTGAGAGATAACTTAAAGCCTAGCATTCGCCGTAGTTTGCTTTCTATTCTTTGCTGGACTTCACCTCATTCTGATTTGCCCAGGGGTGCTCGCATCCGCCTGACTCTAGAAGCGCTCGGGCCCATTTTTGTAAAGTTTGGACAGGTACTATCAACTCGCCGTGATTTATTGCCGGAAGATATTTCTGATGAGCTTGCAAAATTGCAGGATCAAGTGCCGCCATTTTCAAATGAAGAGTCTCGCCGCTTGATTGAAGAGGCGCTCGGGCAGCCAATTGAAGAAATATTTGTTAGCTTCGATGCCAGCCCTGTAGCTAGTGCCTCCGTAGCCCAGGTGCACTTTGGGCTTTTGCGTGCAACAGAGAAGCACCCAGAATGGAATCATCGGGCGGCAGCCATTAAAGTCTTGCGCCCCGGTATCTTGCCAGTGATTGAAGGCGACATTGCCTTGATGTACGACTTGGCAAAAATTATTGAGCGAACATCTGAAGATGGTCGCCGTTTAAAACCTCGTGAGAACGTAGCAGAATTCGATACCTATTTACATGATGAGTTAGACCTCATGCGTGAAGCGGCTAATGCAAGCCAATTGCGCCGATATTTCACGGGCTCCAAAAAGCTGATGATTCCGGAAATGTATTGGGATCTATGTCACACCAACGTCATTGTGATGGAGCGCATGGAGGGTATCTCAATTGGTCGCACTGAAGAATTGCGTGCAGCAGGAGTTGACTTTAAAAAGTTAGCCGCAGATGGTGTAGAGATATTTTTCACACAAGTTTTTGAGCATGGTTTTTTCCATGCAGATATGCATCCAGGAAATATCATGATTAGCCTGGAGCCAGAAACGTTTGGCAGATTCATTTCTTTAGATTTTGGAATTGTTGGCGCCTTGAGTGAGTCTGACAAAAACTACTTGGCCCTCAATTTCTTGGCGTTCTTTAATCGTGATTACCGCCGAGTTGCTGAGTTGCATATTGAGTCTGGTTGGGTTCCCACCAATACGCGCGTTGAAGAATTAGAAGGTGCCGTGCGCTCCGTATGCGAGCCTTACTTTGACCGCCCCTTAAAAGAGATTTCGCTTGGTATCGTGTTGATGCGTTTATTCCAAACCTCGCGCCGTTTTAAGGTAGAAATTCAGCCACAACTTACTTTGCTGCAAAAAACACTCTTGAACGTTGAGGGGCTTGCCCGTCAATTGGACCCTGATTTAGATCTGTGGAAAACCGCTAAACCGATTTTGGAGAAGTGGATTAGTCAGCAATTGGGTTGGCGTGGCTTATTAGATGGTCTAAAGGCTGAGGCGCCTGCATGGGCCAAGATCTTGCCAACTTTGCCTCGTTTGATTGCCGAAAGCTTGGCAAAGGGGCAGAAAAAAGAGCAAAACGGGGAATTAGAGGTTTTAAAAGCCCTTTTGCAGCAGGAAAGACGGACTCACCGCCTAATCATGGGTGCATTGCTCTTTGCGGGTGGTTTTTTAGCTGGAATTTTGATAATCGGCTTAGGTAATTATTAGTCTCTCGCAGAATGGTCTCTAACCCGCTAAAATAGCCGGTTAGGCAAAGCACAAGCATTAGCACATGAAAAAATACTTTATCGCAGGCATTCTCGTATGGGCCCCCATGGCCGTCACTATTTGGGTGATTACGTGGGGATTGGATCTGCTCGACGGTGTTTTTGGTTCGGTGATGCACGCCATTATTGCGGTCTTCCCCCGAGAATTTGCTTCAGATCTCCAGCATTTCCGCGATTTACCAGCCGTTGGTATTGCGATAGTTGTTGCGGTCATTATGCTGACAGGCTTGATTGCTATCAGTTTTGCGGGCCAGTGGTGGATGAGGGTTTGGGACAGCTTGATGAATCGCATCCCGGTGGTGCGATCGATTTACTCTAGCGTGCAACAAGTGTCATCGACGTTATTTTCGGGGAGTGGTCAGGCCTTTAGTAAGGCGCTCCTGATTCGTTACCCACATGCTGACTCTTGGGTCATTGCATTTCAGACAGGAGTTCCGGCGAAAGAGGTTACGGCGAAATTGGGCGAAGATTATGTCAACGTCTTTTTACCAACTACCCCAAATCCCACTTCTGGTTTTTTTATGATCGTGCCGCGTGCGCAAACGATCGAATTAGATATGAGCGTGGAAGAAGCGCTCAAACATATTGTTTCTATGGGATCTGTTCCTCCCAATAGCCCAACTGGTCTGAATGCTATTCAGTCACCAAATCATCTTTGATTTTTAGGAAATTGTTATGTCGATGCGAAGCCATACCTGCGGTCAGGTAACCGATTCACTGATCGGACAAGAAGTCACTCTCTCTGGGTGGGTGAATCGTCGTCGTGACCATGGTGGCGTGATCTTTATTGATTTGCGCGATCATCAGGGTTTTGTACAGGTGGTCTGCGATCCAGATCGCCCAGAGATGTTTGCCCTTGCTGAGGAAGTGCGCAATGAATTCTGCATCCAGATCAAAGGTCTAGTGCGGGCGCGTCCAGCTGGTACTGAGAACGTCGATTTAGTGAGCGGTAAGGTTGAAGTGCTTTGTCATGGCTTGACCATCTTGAATGCCTCTATCACACCTCCATTCCAATTGGATGATGAGAACTTATCTGAGACCACACGCTTAACCCATCGCGTTTTGGATTTGCGTCGCCCGCAGATGCAAAAGAACTTACGGTTGCGTTACAACGTGGCCATGGAGTGCCGTCGCTACTTGGATACTGCAGGCTTTATCGATATTGAAACGCCGATGCTTACCAAGAGCACGCCCGAAGGTGCGCGAGATTATTTGGTTCCTTCACGCGTGCATGATGGCCACTTCTTTGCTTTGCCACAATCTCCACAGTTGTTTAAGCAATTGTTAATGGTGGCTGGATTTGATCGTTACTACCAAATTACAAAGTGCTTCCGCGATGAAGACTTGCGCGCAGATCGTCAACCTGAATTTACACAGATCGACTGTGAAACTGCCTTCTTGAACGAAGTTGAGATTCGTGATTTGTTTGAAAACATGATTCGTCATATTTTTAAGGTCACCATGAGTGTCGAGTTGCCAAATCCATTCCCAACCATGCCTTACTCTGAAGGTATGGCACGCTTTGGTTCTGATAAGCCCGATCTTCGTGTGAACTTTGAGTTCACTGAATTGACCGACCTGATGAAAGATGTTGATTTCAAAGTGTTCTCGGGTGCAGCCAATCAAGATGGCGGACGGGTAGTTGGTTTATGCGTACCTGGTGGCGCAGCCATTAGTCGTAGTGAAATCGATGACTACACGCAATTTGTTGCGATCTATGGCGCTAAAGGCTTGGCGTGGATTAAGGTGAACTCTGTTGCTGAAGGACGCAATGGTTTGCAATCTCCAATTGTGAAGAACTTGCATGATGCTGCGATCGAAGGCATCTTGAAGCGCACTGGTGCTAAAGATGGCGATATTATTTTCTTCGGCGCCGATAAGGAAAAAATTGCAAACGATGCTATGGGCAATTTGCGCTTACGCATTGGGCACTCCGCTTGGGGTAAAGAGCATGGTCTCTTTACTGAGGGCTGGAAGCCATTGTGGGTAGTTGATTTCCCGATGTTTGATTATGACGAAGGCGATGCTCGCTGGGTTGCTTGTCATCATCCGTTCACCAGCCCTAAAGATGAGCACATGCAGTATCTCCAGTCTGATCCAGGCAAGTGCTTGGCTAAGGCTTATGACATGGTCCTCAACGGCAGCGAAATTGGTGGTGGCTCAGTGCGTATTCACCAAGAGGCAGTGCAGAGTCAAGTATTCCGTGCTTTGAAGATTAGTGCAGAAGAAGCGCAAGCTAAATTTGGATTCTTATTGGATGCCTTGCAATATGGCGCGCCTCCACATGGCGGTATTGCGTTTGGCCTAGATCGTATCGTCACAATGATGACTGGCGCTGAATCGATTCGTGATGTGATCGCCTTCCCTAAAACACAACGTGCACAGTGTTTGTTGACACAAGCTCCTAGCCCAGTGGATGAGCGTCAGTTGCGTGAGTTGCATATTCGTTTGCGCCAAGCAACTCCCGTCGCTTAATTTACTTAGGTTAGTAATACTAGTATCTTGAAAATCCCTATTTCGGTTTTAGTAGTGATCTACAAATCGAATGGGGACGTCTTATTGATTGAGCGGGCTGATCGCGCCAATTTCTGGCAGTCCGTTACGGGCAGCTTAGATTTCTTTGATGAAGATTTGTCTTTGGCTGCCTCTCGTGAGGTATTAGAGGAGACAGGGATTGATACTGCACTCCTGCCCCCAGAAGCATTGCAAGACATGCATCACCAGATCGAATACGAGATCTATCCAGCCTGGCAGCATCGCTACGCCTCTGGAGTCGTGATAAATACTGAGCATTGGTTCTCCTTGGAAGTGCCGGACAATATTGAAGTTGTTCTTGCCCCCAGAGAGCATGTTGCCTATCAGTGGCTACCTTATCGTGAAGCTATCGAAAAGTGTTTCTCGCCTAGTAATGGTGAAGCAATACTTCAATTGTTTTCTGCGCGCTAATGAAGAAGTCACTAAGATAGAAGCATGAGACATTCATCTGGGCGCCATCATGCTGGCGCTGAAGCAAAAACTTTTCAACGCGGCGATTGGCGGGTCATTCGTGACCTATTGCCATACTTGTTGGAATATAAATTTAGAGTAGCCATTGCTCTTAGCTGCCTAGTACTTGCTAAGGTTACCAATCTTGGTATCCCTATTTTGATGAAGCGCCTCATTGATGCGCTCAATATCAAAGCAAATTCTCCAGAAATATTATTAGTGGTGCCGGTCGGTTTATTGCTTGCCTATGGAGCGCTGCGCATCTCCGCCTCACTCTTTTCAGAGTTGCGTGAAGCACTTTTTGCCCGCGTGACTCAAAATGCCGTGCGTAAAGTGGCACTCCAGGTATTTGAGCATCTGCACGCATTGGCTTTGAGTTTTCATTTGGCCCGTCAGACAGGTGGTGTAAGTCGGGATATAGAACGTGGCACACGCGGTATTCAGTCATTGATTGCCTATTCACTCTATAGCATCCTGCCGACCCTCATTGAGTTCTGTTTAGTGCTTGGCTACTTTGCCTATTCATACGATATTTGGTTTGCTGCGATTACCCTAGCCGCTTTGGTTTTGTATATTGCCTTTACTGTCGTAGTGACCGAGTGGCGCACCCACTTCCGCCGCACCATGAATGACATGGATTCCAGGGCGAATCAAAAAGCCATTGATTCTTTACTCAACTTTGAAACAGTCAAGTATTTTGGCAACGAAGTTTTCGAAGCTGGTCGTTATGATGACAATTTGGCACGCTATCAAGTAGCTGCCGTGAAGTCGCAAAAGTCTTTGGCAGTTTTAAACCTAGGGCAACAGACTATTATTGCGATTGGCCTAGTGTTGATTTTATGGCTTGCCACTCTCGGTGTAATTGATGGCAGTATGACTTTGGGCGATTTTGTTCTGGTCAATACCTTAATGATGCAACTCTACATTCCTCTGAACTTCTTGGGTGTGATGTATCGAGAGATTAAGCAGTCCTTAGCTGATATGGACCGGATGTTCGCATTGCTCAATACCGAAAAAGAGATTGCTGACGCACCTCATGCAAAGCTATTGCTGATTGATAACTATTCACACGGCCCAGATGTTCGCTTTGAGAATGTTTCCTTTCATTACGAGGCGAAGCGTGAGATTTTGCGCAATGTGAGTTTTAACATTCCAGCCGGCACGATTACTGCGGTTGTTGGACAAAGTGGCGCTGGCAAAAGTACTTTGGCAAGATTACTATTTCGTTTCTACGATGTTCAGTCTGGAAAAATATTGATTGATGGTCAGAACATCTTGGACGTGCAGCAAGCCAGTCTCAGAAAGGCGATTGGTATTGTTCCCCAGGATACGGTGCTCTTTAACGACACCATTGGGTACAACATTGCTTATGGCAATCCAAAGGCCTCAATTGAAGAAGTCTACGAAGCTGCGAGAGCGGCTCAAATTGATAGTTTTATTAAGCATTTGCCTGATGGCTATGAAACTCAGGTTGGTGAGCGTGGCCTTAAATTGTCAGGCGGTGAAAAGCAGCGTGTAGCAATTGCTCGTACCCTACTCAAGAAGCCAGCGATGTTAATTTTTGATGAGGCCACTTCAGCCTTGGATTCCAAGACAGAGCGCGCATTCCAGGAAGAGCTGCTCAACTTAGCGAAGAATCGAACTACCCTCATCATCGCCCATCGACTTTCCACCATCATCCATGCAGACCAAATTTTGGTCATGGAGCATGGGCAAATAGTGGAGCGCGGCACTCATCATGAGCTACTTGCTGCGAATGGACGCTATGCCGAAATGTGGCATATGCAAGAGCGTGCAGCGCTTGATTAGAATGGTGATATGAACAAGCAAGCAACGATTTTGAAAAAAGCCTTTGCTACAGCCGTAGCAGTAGCTGACCCTCAAATCATTGTCCCAGAATATTTAGCTCAGATTTTCCCCAAAGGACAAGAGCCCAAGGGAATGTGTTTGGTAGTAGGGGCTGGCAAGGCAAGTGCCTCTATGGCTAGCGCTTTAGAGCGCCATGCCCAGCTTAACTGGCCAGATGCAAAGCTCGAAGGCACGGTTCTCACTCGCTATGGGCATGGCTCACCAACAAAATATCTGCAGATCATTGAAGCTGGGCACCCTGTGCCAGACCAGGCAGGCATGGATGGTGCAAAAGCTATTTTTGATTCAGTCAATCGATTGGGTATGGGCGATGTTCTAATCGCTTTAGTCTCTGGTGGAGGCTCCAGTCTTTTGACCTTGCCCCAGAAGGGTATCAGCATAGAAGACATGCGCAAAACGACTGAGGCTTTACTGCGCAGTGGCGCCCCTATTGAAGAGATGAATGTCGTTCGCAAACACTTATCTGCCATTCTTGGTGGAAATTTGGCCAGACTAGCCATTGCCAGAGGTGCCCGGGTAGAGGCCTTGTTAATTTCCGATGTAACAGGGGACTTACCGGCAGATATTGCTAGTGGCCCCTGTGCACCCGACTACTCGACCTACCAAGATGCTCTGAATATTCTGAACAAATATCATTTAGATAAAGAAGCAATTCCATCTTCCGTCTTGGATCATCTGAATAAAGGATGTGCTGGTGAAATTCCAGAGACCTTGAAGGAAGTTGATTTACAAGACGCTCAAGTCAAGAACCATGTGATTGCTACTGCTTATAAAAGCTTGGAAGCTGCTGCTGATTATGTTCGCACGCAAGGCTACGAGCCAATTGTCTTAGGCGACACGATTACTGGCGAGGCGCAAGAGGTTGCCATTGAGCAGGCTGTTATTGCACGTCAGCATCTAGGTAAGTCAGTGGCATTGATTTCTGGTGGGGAGTGCACCGTCACCTTGCCTGTTGGTATAGAAGGGCGCGGTGGGCGCTGCAGTGAATTTTTACTTTCCCTATTTTCTGCGACAGAGGGCCTATCTCACTTAGCTGCTTTGGCCGCAGATACTGATGGTATTGATGGCAGCGAGAAGAATGCGGGTGCTTGGTTTACGTCTGAACTTCGACAGGCAGCCAAAGATCAAGGCTTAGTGCCGGCGCCATATTTGGCAGCGCATGATTGTTATGGATTTTTTGCACAATTAGATGCTTTAGTGGAAACTGGCCCTACACTAACTAATGTGAATGATTTCCGCATCATTCTGATTGATACTAAATAACTATGGCAACGAACCCAACTCAAATTCAACTGACCCAGCCAGATGACTGGCATTTGCATATTCGTGATGGCAAAGTTATGAAGGATGTATTGGCATATACGACGCGTCAGTTTGCACGCGCCATCATCATGCCGAATTTGAAGCCACCCGTTACAACAGTGGATTTAGCAAATGCCTATCGCAATCGTATTGATGCTCAACTGAAAGTATTGGGGATCAATAGCTTTACGCCTTTAATGACCCTGTATCTCACCGACAATACGTCTGCAGATGAAGTACGCAAAGCCAAAGCACAGGGGATCGTAGCATTCAAGCTCTATCCTGCAGGCGCTACAACTAACAGCGATGCTGGTGTGAGTGATTTGAAACATTGCCATGCAGCCCTAGAGGCAATGCAAGCTGTGGATATGCCATTGCTAGTGCACGGTGAAGTGACCAGTTCTGAAATTGACATCTTTGATCGTGAGGCAGTATTTATTGATCAAGTTCTTGACCCTTTGCGTAAAAAAATCCCTGAGCTCAAGATTGTGTTTGAGCACATCACTACTTTGCAGGCCGCGCACTATGTGCGAGATGCTGCCACTGCTGGAAAAAATACGATTGGCGCAACCATCACGCCCCAGCACTTGTTGATGAATCGCAATGCGATTTTTGCGGGTGGTATTCGGCCGCACAATTATTGCTTGCCGGTTCTCAAACGTGAAGAGCACCGCATTGCATTACTCGAAGCTGCTACTAGTGGCAGCTCTCGTTTTTTCTTGGGCACCGATAGTGCGCCCCATGCCAAAGGTGACAAAGAGACTGCCTGTGGTTGCGCAGGTTGCTACAGTGCATTCAATGCCTTGGGTTTGTATGCTGAAGCATTTGAGAGTGTTGGCAAGTTGGATAAGTTAGAAGGCTTTGCGAGCTTCTTTGGTCCTGATTTTTATACTTTGCCGCGTAACACCAAAAAAATTACCTTAGTGAAGCAGGCTCAAAGCATTCCGAATGAGCTGCCTTTAGGTGATGCCACAATTGTTCCGCTACGCGCAGGCGAAACCATCGCTTGGTCGCTTGCTTAGCCAATTTTTTTCATTACCCCACCACTTTTTCAAACCAAATTTCTCTGACTGCGTTAGACTGCAGGCGCAGAGTCAATTGGGCAATCGCCGCCTCTTTATTGAGGGGGAGGAAAGTCCGGACTCCATAGGGAAGGGTGATGGCTAACGGCCATCCACGGCGACGTGAGGAATAGGGCCACAGAGACGAGCGTATTTAGTTACGGTGAAACGCGGTAACCTCCACCCGGAGCAATCCCAAGTAAGCAGGCGATGAGGCGTCCCGCTGAGTCTGCGGGTAGGGAGCTTGAGCCGTCAGGTAACTGCCGGCCTAGAGGAATGATTGCCCCTAGATTGAAAAGTCTAGGCGACAGAATCCGGCTTATCGATTGACTCTGCACTTATTCCGAAATGACTTCTACGCTGTAAGTCAGTTCAGCTGTTTTGGCGAGCATAGTTGTGGCAGAGCAGTATTTCTCGTGAGAGAGTTTGACTGCACGATCTACCTTGCCCTGGTCTAGATCTTTTCCTTTGACCATGAAGTGCAAATTAATCTTGGTGAATACTTTGGGATCTTCCGTGGCTCGCTCAGCTTGAAGGGTGACATCGCAAGCGCTCACCGCTTGTCTCGATCTTTGTAGGATTAAAACCACATCAAATGCAGAGCAACCTCCGGCACCAGCCAAAAGAAGCTCCATTGGCCTTGGTGCTAGGTTTCTGCCCCCCGCTTCTGGTGCGCCATCCATATTGACAAGGTGGCCGCTGCCAGTTTCTGCTGAAAAAGCCATGCCACCAGAGCCCAACCAAGAAACTTTGCATTCCATATTAGCAATTCCTTACTTCTTAAATTAATCAATGTTTTCAATAGTTTACCAATTTATAGAGCATTAAGTTGCTGCAGAGCAACATAAAAAACTTGATATTGGTCAATATTCTTGCATTGCACCATGATTTTTGTGTAGAATAACCATATTGGTAGTCAGTCTTATATAAGAGATTGATTCACCTCCCAGTGTCTCCTCCACCCAAACAAAGGTGGATTCCAACCCAGGACTCGTTCCTGGGTTTTTTTTAGGTTACAATTCAAGGCTTTACTGAATTACTGGTTAGTCAGCGGTAATTGTTTTACCAGTGAATTTACAGAATCTGCGAGCTTGCAAATATAAGCAGGGCCAAGGTGGACGTAGCTTGATTGGAGTAATTTTTTTTTGACTATAACAATTTGAGAAATCATGAAAACTTTTTCTGCAAAATCCCATGAGGTAGTGCATGAATGGTTCGTGATTGACGCTACGGACAAAGTCCTCGGTCGTGTCGCCAGTGAAGTGGCACACCGTCTACGCGGCAAGCACAAACCCGAATTCACGCCACACGTTGATACAGGCGACTTTATTGTTGTCATCAACTCTTCTAAGCTGCGTGTTACAGGCACAAAAGGCTTGAACAAAATTTATTACCGTCACAGTGGATACCCAGGCGGTATTAGCTCGACCAACTTCGACAAGATGCAAGACCGTTTCCCAGGTCGTGCTTTGGAGAAGGCTGTGAAGGGTATGTTGCCAAAAGGCCCACTAGGTTACGCCATGATCAAGAAATTGAAAGTCTACGGCGACGCCAGTCATCCGCATGCGGCTCAACAGCCAAAAGCGTTAGAGATTTAAGGAACCCAAATGGCTATTAATTACGGAAATTGGAATTACGGTACGGGTCGTCGCAAGAGTTCTGTTGCGCGCGTATTCATTAAATCTGGCAAAGGTGAAATTATCGTTAACGGTAAGCCTATCGATGCTTATTTTGCTCGTGAAACATCACGCATGATCGCTCGTCAGCCTTTGGCTCTCACGGCCCACTTAACGACCTTTGATATCAAAGTAAACGTTTCTGGTGGCGGTGAAACTGGCCAAGCTGGTGCGGTACGTCACGGTGTTACTCGTGCACTGATTGACTACGACAACGCTTTGAAGCCAGCCCTGTCTAAAGCAGGCTTGGTGACTCGCGACGCTCGTGAAGTTGAGCGTAAGAAGGTTGGTCTGCACGGCGCGCGTCGTCGTAAGCAGTTCAGCAAGCGCTAATTTCTTTCAGTCGCTTAGTTTTAACGAAAGGGTCGCGCAAGCGGCCCTTTTTGTTTCTACAATGAGGAAAATTGTAAGAATGTTGTATTACTCTCTATAAGAGATAAATGACTGATGCGGTATTTCGGAGAATGACATGATTAAGGTTGGCATCGTTGGTGGCACTGGTTATACCGGGGTGGAGTTGTTGCGCTTATTGGCGCAACACCCAGAGGTGAAGATCTGTGCAATTACTTCTCGCACAGAAGCTGGCATGCCAGTAGCTGAGATGTTCCCATCTTTGCGTGGCCGTATTAATCTGAAGTTCTCTACTCCAGATGACGCTAAGTTGAATGAATGCGATGTTGTCTTCTTTGCTACACCGCATGGTGTTGCTATGGGGCAAGCTAAGGACTTATTAGCTGCGGGCGTGAAGATTTTAGATTTGGCTGCCGACTTCCGTTTAAAAGACGTCAAAGAATTTACTCAGTGGTACGGCATGGAGCACAGCTGCCCAGATATTTTGGCTGAGGCGGTTTATGGCTTGCCAGAAATAAATCGGGAGGCAATTAAAAAAGCGCGTGTTGTTGGCTTGGCTGGATGCTACCCAACTTCTGTGCAATTGGGTCTTGCACCCTTGCTGTCGCCTAAGTCGACTGGTGGCAAGCAACTCATCGATGGCACTCATATTATTTCTGATTCAAAGTCGGGCACTTCTGGTGCTGGACGTAAGGCAGAGATCGGTACTTTACATTCTGAATCTAGCGATAACTTCAAAGCTTATGGCGTTAAAGGGCACCGTCATTTGCCAGAGATCGTGCAAGGATTAAAAGCCATTGCTGGTCATGATCAGATTGGTTTGACCTTTGTTCCGCATCTTGTACCGATGGTGAGAGGTATTCACTCGACTCTGTATGTGCGTTTAGCTGAAGCGGGCATGGCTGTTGATTATCAAAAACTGTATGAAAACTTCTATAAAGACGAGCCCTTTGTCGATGTCATGCCGGCGGGTAGCCACCCAGAAACTCGCTCTGTTCGGGGTAGCAATGGCTTAAGAATTGCCATTCATCGTCCTAGCAATGGCGATACCTTGGTGATTTTGGTGGTTGAGGACAATTTGGTGAAAGGTGCCTCAGGTCAGGGCGTGCAATGCATGAATTTGATGTTTGGCGTGCCTGAAACGACTGGTCTTACCCAGATTGCGGTATCGCCTTGATGGCTGTGGGGTTATGGACCTCAGCTCCTTCAGCAAACTAGGGATTAAAAGCCTAAAATGAGATATCGCTTTTTGATTTAGGAGTAAACCATGACCCAGTTAGCCACACAGCCCGCACAAGATCTTGCTGAGCCACCAGTTCCATTGGTGTTTACGGATAGTGCTGCCGCAAAGGTTGCAGACCTGATTGCTGAAGAAGGCAATTCAGAACTCAAGTTACGCGTATTTGTTCAAGGTGGTGGTTGTTCCGGTTTTCAATACGGGTTCACATTTGATGATGCCGTGAATGAAGATGACACTTTGTTTGAGAAAAATGGCGTTACTTTGTTGGTGGATTCAATGAGTTTCCAATATTTAGTTGGCGCTGAGATTGATTACAAAGAAGATATCAACGGCTCACAGTTTGTGATTAAGAATCCTAATGCCCAAACCACTTGTGGTTGCGGCTCTTCTTTCTCCGCATAAGTCAATAATTAGGTAGTGTCATTAAGCTGGGTAACAAGCGCCTAAAATTCTAGGACCCTTCGCACCCGTAACGGCTGGCAGATTTGCCGGCCGTTTTTCTTTATGAGCCCAGGCAAGCCAAGCAAAGGCTAAGCCTTCAACGAGTTGTGGATCAATCCCTGCGCTCTCGCTAGTAGTAATTTCTAAAGGCTGCTTGAATACATTTTGTAGCTTCACTTTTAATAAATTCATCAAGGCATTATTTCTAGCGCCACCGCCACAGACAATCAGCTTCTGTGTTTGTGGGGCATGCCCTACTAATGCATCTAAGGCTGAGTGGGCAGTGAGATGTAACAAAGTAGCTTGCACATCTTCTGTATTGATATTTTCAGGGGCAATTTTTTCTTGTAACCAATCCAGATGAAAGTCATCACGACCAGTGCTCTTTGGGGGTACTTTTGCAAAGAATGGATCAGACAACATTTTGGCAAGCAGTGCTTCATTGACTTTGCCTTGCAATGCCCAGGCGCCATTTTCATCAAAGGCATTTCCTTGTTGAGCAGAAATCCATGCATCCATCAACATATTGCCTGGACCGCAATCAAAGCCAGTGACCTCGCCACTTTTTGGCAGCAGTGTGAGATTGGCAATGCCACCAATATTCAGAATCGCTACATTTTCAGATGAGGAGAATTGTTGCGCATGAAAGGCCGGAACTAGAGGCGCACCATGACCACCAGCAGCGAGATCACGGCTTCTAAAGTCAGCAATGACGTCGATACCTGTCTTTTCAGCCAAGAGGGCAGCATTAAGCGTTTGGTGGGTATAGGCTAAACCGTCACCAAGGTAGGGTTGGTGACGGATGGTTTGACCATGGGCACCGATGGCAGCAATATCAGTAGGCTGCAGGTTCGTCTTCTTGAGTAATTGCCGCACGGCCTCTGCATAAGCTAAGGCAAGCGCATTGGCAGCCTGTTTCTCACGATGTAACTCATCTGGCCCTGGGCTTTGGAGCTCAAATAGGGTTTTGCGTAACTCAGGTGAAAAAGGCTTGCTGACAGATGCCTGGGCGCTAGCCTCGCCATTTGGGCTAATTTTGGCTAGAACAGCATCAATCCCATCTAGGCTGGTGCCAGACATGAGGCCAATGTAGAGGGAATGCGGTTTGTTCATGCGGTTCAGGGCTTTGCTCTCAGGAATGCGACAATTATGCTTTAGCAATTTAAATACTAAATAACTGTATCAGCATCCGAATCAGCATGACGTCTAAACCAGAACAAAAATATCCTCTAACTCCTGAAGTTTTCGCAGCTTTGGAAGTCACTAAGCGTGGCTGTGATGAGCTATTGGTGGAGACTGATTGGGTTCAGAAGCTCGCTCGCAGTCAAGCGACAAAGACCCCTTTGCGGATTAAGTTGGGTTTAGATCCAACGGCTCCGGATATTCATCTGGGTCATACCGTTGTTCTCAATAAATTGCGTCAGTTACAAGATTTAGGGCATACCGTCATTTTCTTGATCGGTGACTTCACCAGCATGATTGGGGACCCATCAGGTCGCAATGCCACTCGTCCGCCATTGACCGCAGAAGAGATTGCCGTCAATGCAGAAACTTACTATCGTCAAGCGAGCATGGTTCTTGATCCTGCGAAAACAGAAGTACGTTACAACAGCGAGTGGTGTGATCCGCTTGGTGCGCGCGGCATGATTCAGTTGGCAGCAAAACATACAGTTGCTCGCATGTTAGAGCGCGATGACTTTACGAAGCGTTACCGCAGTGGTGTACCGATTTCGATTCATGAGTTTTTATATCCCCTGATGCAGGGTTATGACTCAGTTGCTCTGAAGAGTGATTTAGAACTTGGCGGCACTGATCAAAAATTTAATCTTTTGGTTGGGCGCGAGCTTCAGCGTGAATATGGCCAAGAGCCCCAATGTATTCTGACGATGCCACTCTTGGTGGGTTTAGATGGCGTTGAGAAGATGAGTAAGTCCAAAGGGAATTACATTGGTATTAGCGAGCCTGCAAGCGAGATGTTTGGCAAGCTCATGAGCATATCTGACGACTTGATGTGGGATTACTTCACATTACTGTCATTTCGCCCAATGTCTGAAATTGATTTAATGAAACAAGAAGTTGCTGCTGGTCGTAATCCACGTGACTGCAAGGTATTGCTTGCTCAAGAAATCATTACCCGTTTCCATTCGCAAGCTGCTGCAGAAAAAGCTTTAGAGGACTTTAATCACCGTGCTAAAGGCGGAATCCCAGAGGACATTCCTGAAGTAAGTTTATCTGGCGCTCCAATGGGAATTGCAAACTTTCTGAAGACTGCAGGACTTACCCCATCAACCTCAGATGCCAATCGCAACATTGAACAAAATGGCGTGAAAATGGATGGTGTCACGATTACTGACAAACAAATCAAAGTTGAGGCCGGCACTTACATAGTACAAGTAGGTAAGCGTCGCTTTGCTAAGGTAACCCTGACTTAGTCACACTTTTAGTATAAGAAGCCATGGGCTCCTAAGACTGAAACAAAGATGGTGGTGAGACTTAGGGCAAAAATAATCCAATGAACAATTTCAGTTTTTCGAAGATTTATGATTGAGTCATGATCTTTGACAATGCGGCCGTGATTTTTTAACATAAATGGCTCAATGATGAAAAGCGCGAAGGCAAACATTAGCCAAAGTAAAACCATGGCATGCATCCAGAAATATCGGATTTGTGTAAATCGATCCCAAGCATTTAATGCATACACCATATAAAGGCCGCTTAGACCCGCTAGCGCAACAGCAAATTTTGCAATGAAAGCAAAGCGGTTTTCAATCGCATGAAATATCGATAGCTGCTGTTTTTCATGCGCAGAGCGTCTGACTGTGGGTATGAGGACCGCAGTGACAAAGCCTACGCCACCAATCCAGATCACAATGCTGAGGATATGGATTGCACGTGCAATGGTTAAATCATGCATATGAACTAGCCAGGTTTGCCATCAGGGCGTGGACGAATCAACAAGGGGATGTACTTGTAAAGATAAAGTCCAAAGGTAGCACACCATAAGGTGCCAGCAATGACTAGGAGTGGATAGAACCATGAATTATTGCCCATGGCAGAGATCAGCCAGATGATGAGGGCCCCCTGAATACAAAGATAGCTCGCTAATTCAATGGACCCCGCCTTTAGTGGTCTGCCAGTGTGCCCTAATGCGGTTCGGGTAATCATGCTGATAATTAAACCACCCGTAACACCAATCCCAAAAACATGCAGAGCGGGATAGATCGTCATCATGCCTAAGCGGGATAGACCCAATAATAGAAAACCTACTGGCATCCATCCATACGACACGTGAAGTATCCATAAGATGGGTTTACCTTGAGTGGCTAATGGGCGCCATCCCCAGAGTAATATGCCGTGCAGGATTGCAGTAACAAAACAAGCAATAGTAGAAACAATCCAATTGACTCCAGTGAGGATGGATAAAAATGTCAATGCACTGCTCATGATGGCTAGTTTTGTTAGGGTTGCGTTGCGAAATTGAGAAAGTCCAATTACAGCATTGGCCGTAAAGCTTGGAATGATGCGATTGCCAATCATGATTTCAATCATGACGATCAGATACAGCGACGCAAATAGCAAGGTATTGGAATCTATATTGAGGAATCCTAATGCAGATAGATAGAAGCCCGCATTTAAAATACCAAGTGTTGTCAGAATGATGGGTAGAAACAGGTTGCGATACATTTTCCTTTTCAATAAGAGGCGCCCCGTAATGAGCGCGACTACGGGAAGGAAAATAATATCTAGCACTATTAGGCTAGAGCCTGTCAGCGCGCCTATGCGTCCAACTAACCATAGCAGGGTTAGCAGAAGCAAGGGGGTGCCTTTTGGGGTATCTAGCCCAGTCCAGGCTCGGACTGCCGTTAATGCAAAACCCGTCACTACTGTAGCAGCAAAGCCAAAAATCATTTCATGAGCATGCCATTGCATTCCCATGATGAAGTTGGTTTGCCGTATTCCGATGCCTTGAAGCTCTAGTAGCCATTCAGCAATAGTGAAGATGCTCCAAAATGCGGCGAGTATATAAAAAGGCCTAAAGCCTAAAGCAAATAATGCAAATTTTTTATCCGACATAGATGGTGGTGTTCTTACGCATATATGGGCTACTTGCTAGCTACTTTCAACTTTGGCATTTGGGTGATGGTATCCAACGGATAAAGGGATAATTTTTTACTGACTAATTTCTTCTCAAGCGAATCCAACAGTGCCGCATAAGAAATACGAGTTGGATCAAATGCTACCGAGAGAGAAGCCGTATCCATTGAAAGCTTGATACTTTTAGGATCAACCCCATTCATTTTTTCAACAAGGGACTTTATTTTTTGTTTCGAATCTTCATTGGCAACTAAAGGGCCTTCAATCCCAAAAAATGCAACAGTATGTTTTTCACTAATAGCCTTAGAAACGATCGCGTAGTCATAGACTGACGCGATCTTATCTTCAACACAGTGCCCGCAAGCAAATGCTGATGAAGCTTGAATCAGCAAGATGCTTGCGATAATGCTAGTGATGCGCATGATTAGTGACCGCCACCTGATTTCATGCTACCGGCTGCTTGTGTATCTGCCCAATGGAAGTACTTCAGATACTGCTGAATCTCTGCACTAGTTAGGTTTTGGTTAGGCATAGGAATATTGTTATATTCCTTGAGCATGGCTTTTGAATCCGCATCAGTTGCCAACATCTTTTCTGGAGAGGTTAACCAACTTGTTAACCAGGTATCGCTACGACGCTTAGTCACACCAGCTAAATCTGGCCCTAGTTTTTTACCCTGACCAATTGAGTGGCAAGCTAAACATTTGCTTTCAAAATCAAGCTTTCCTTTTACCGCAACAGGATCTGTTGGGGTGGAGGTAGCGCCCATATTGTGATGCTCAAGATCTTCAGTAGGTTTGGCTTTATTTTCTTCAGTGCTAATTAAGCCAATTGCGCCTTGTGATGCGTTAGCGAAGTGGTGATCCACCATGATGTATTTGCCAGATTCAGGAATCATCATTTCAACAATGGCTGAGTTAGATGAGCCCAGCAGAACAGTTTGCATTCCGCGGAATTGATTATCGGGATTACCCTCCATCCAAACCTTATCAAATATGGTGCCGACTACGTGAAAGCTGGAAGTTTTACTTGGCCCGACATTCAGTACAAATAAACGTACCTTTTCACCTGGTTTTGCTTGCAATGGATTTTTAACCATGCCATTGTGTTTACCGTTAAAGACTGTGTAGCTAGGCATTGCCTTTTTCAGATTTTCGTTGTCGAGAACATATAAAGGCTGGTCATCTACTTTTTTGCCTGATGGATCTGGCTTGAGATAAAACTCGCTTTGGATAACCATGTATTCACGGTCAACTTTGCCCGGATAACCCTCTTTTGGCTCAACGATGACGGCTCCATACATTCCTGAGGCAATGTGTTCCAGAATCATCGGCGTGCCACAGTGGTACATAAATACGCCTGGATAGTTCACTGTAAATTCAAACTCGATGGTCTGGCCAGGAGCTACAGAGCGATACTTGTCTTGTGGGGACACCATGGCCGCATGAAAGTCCATCGAATGCATCATTGGTGCTGCGGTGAGTTGTACCCCAGGCAATACTTCATCACTACGGTTTGTCATGCTAAAACGAATTTTGTCACCGACTCTAGCGCGAACTGTAGGACCAGGAACTTGATCGCCAAATGTCCAGGCACCAAATTTAACGCCCGGTGCTATCTCGATAATCTTATGGGTTGTATCGAGTTTTACAATTTTTACTGATGCTGAATCTACCGGTTTGAGTTCGCTTCCAAAATTGAGGGATGCACCATCTGCAAATGCGCCAGTATGTCGTTCTGATGTCACCTTAGCCGGAGTCGGCTTTAGATCCATCTTGCTGGTGTCATAAGGATCAGACTTTCCACAGGCCATGAGTAGGCCGGCAGTTAGTGATAAAAGCAAAATCAATTTATTGGTTTTCATAATATCTTTCCTTTTCTACTGAAGCCAAATCACTGGCCTGTTTGGAGTCCTAGTTCGTGGGCATTGCGCGGTAAGTAATAGCCAACCCAGATTCATTGCCTATAGAAGCATTCTATATACATCTTTAAATAATCAGTTTGATATAGATCAAATTTGTATATACAAAAGGAGAAGAATTAAGACAATTAGAGGCAAGGGGGGTATGTGTCTAGCTCGCGACCCCAAAACCATCCTTTTGGGCAAAGTCATACGAGATACAGAAAAGGACTTTGCTAATCAATGCCAACTAGGGTTGCTAATAGAGCAGCCGCCAAAAGATTGTGAGTAATAACCAAAGATAGGGGTAGATTATTACGTTCTAATAAAAGACCCAACATAATTTCTGAACTTAGAAAAAATAGAAGAAACAAGCTGGCGATGGGACGTTTGTTACGAAAAAGATTGAGTGAGAAAATAACAAGAAATACAGAGGTTATCAATGAAAGCCATAAGTGAATGGTATTGGCCGTAATTCCATGAGGATGAATCGGGATAACAGTAAGACTTTTATTGAGGGTGGGAATCTGCAAGGGATTTAGTGATTGCAATTCAAGAGAAGTCGGCAAGAAGCAGTCCGCGAGATTAGGGCAGCTTAATCCAGCATAACTACTACTTACCAAGCCACCGAAAACAATAAGGGCCAAGAGTAGGACAATCGTTAATAGTTGCCAGAGTCGGATACTTTTAGAGAGAGGTTTTTTACTGGATTGATTGAGCTTAGATATAAATAATCTCCAGCACAGCCCAAATAGCAAGAATCCCGCAATCAAATTGCCTAAAGTAATAATCGGAATGTGCCTGCCAGAAGTCCAGCGCCCTAGAACCGCTAGAAATATAACCAGTATCAACGCAATCGCTGGCAACAAACGAGCATCAATGCGCTTTGGGCGGAGGGTATATCCAAGTATTATCAAAATCAAAATGATGGGCAAAAGTACAACTGCTAGAATGCGATGGGCAATACGAGCAGTAAAAATTGGTAAGCTTGCTTGCAGTTGAGTAGCATTGTGAATAGATTGCGGTGTTCCTTGCAAAATTTCCCCGTAGCAAAGTGGCCAAGGCGAGCATCCTAATCCGTTTCCGGATAGGCGAATAAAAGCACTAATACCAATAATAATGAAAACAAGTACGGCGCAAATTAAGGCAGTTCGCCGCAGTAATATTGGGGGCTTACTATAAAATTCAAGATGTTTTAACAAGCTAGACCCTCAATGGTTTGGATGGTAAAAATGCATCCGAAAAGCAAGCATCTTCTTCTAATCCTTGGGCAAGAAAAGCTGGTACTGCGCAATCAACCATTTGCAAAGAACCACACACGTACATTTCGTGTCCAATCAGATTAGGAAAATCTCGCAATACCACTTCATGAACTAAGCCTTGACGCCCTAACCAGAGGTTTTCTGAAATTGCTTCAGATATAACAGGCACCGCATGAAAATGAGGATTCTCTCGCTCCCAGTCTTTTAGTAGATCGAGCATATACAAATCTTCTGGTTTACGAACACCCCAATAGAGCCACATTGGTCTTGTAATGCCACGGTAAAAAGCATCTTCAATGATGCTCTTAATGGGACCAAAACCAGTTGAGGCAGCAATAAAAATGATAGGCAACTTACTGTCATTTAATTTAAATTTACCCAAAGGACCTTCAAATTGAAGGTGATCGCCCACTTTAAGCTTTGTAAATACTATATTGGTAAAAAATCCATTTGGTATATGGCGAATATGTAGCTCAATGACACTATTATTATGCGGAGAATTTGCAAAGGAAAATGCGCGCCGTTGACCATCCTCTAAAATGATATTGATATATTGACCGGCAATAAAATAAATTCTTTCCTCATCTGGCAAAGTAAGTTTTAAGATAATAAGATTGGGGCTAATCCGCTCTATAGACTTTACTTGACCAGTATAAGTTTTCATCGCTTGGTGGGCTATAAGAGGATTATTTTTTACTTCAATTTCAAGATCCGAAAGTGGAGTAGCACAACACATCAATGCTTTACCCTGTGATCGCATCGCTTCAGTTAGTGCACTACGTTGGTATAAGCCATGATTAACCTCCCCATGCGTAATTGTGCAAATGCAAATTCCACATCCACCATTACGGCACTCATAAAGAAGATCCATACCTCGACGCAGTCCAGCATCTAATAAGGTTTCACCAGCCCGAATGGTGATAGGTTCTGCATTACCTTTCGCTATCATTTGGAAGACGCCACTAGCCTGTCGATTTAGGCGAAAAGACATCCAAGGAAGAGCTGCGATTGTGATGGTGATGAATATAACCAAACCCCACATAAGTAGAAGTGGTTCTTCGTACAAGAGGGGAAAGATTGCTAGATAAAACCAATCAAGATTAATTTGGCTTACTGCAACACTTAAATTTGCTGGTCCTATTTGACTAAGAATGGGTTTAATGAGCGATAGACTCAATAGACTGATTAGCAGGCTAATGACAATCGCTTTGGGTGGGGTTGTTTTGGCCTTTGGAACACGCTGTATATGAATAAACATCACCAATAACACTACTAATGAAATTCCAATATGCATGAAGGCCAATAGTGAGAAAAAGCGATCAGTAACACTACTGGGGTAGATAAAATTGCGGTTTAAGGTGCCCCCAAAGCTTGGTAATGAATCGAGCCATTCAAAGGAGGTGACAATCACAAACTGAGCGAGCTTATCCCATGGCAACATGAAACCGTTAATACCTGAAATATAGATAAGCCAAATGAGCGCTACACCTGTAATCCACGAAAACCAACGAAAACCACGAAAGCGATCAAATGCAAAATAGCGCACCATGTGTAATAACATCGTCAATACC
>Ga0194059_1000240_pt1 | contig 26955 bp, 29 predicted proteins | sample SepL6211m_MetaG_FD_163426 | JGI IMG/M metagenome (GOLD analysis project Ga0194059, IMG submission 163426) | Anoxic zone freshwater microbial communities from boreal shield lake in IISD Experimental Lakes Area, Ontario, Canada - Sep2016-L626-11m | ecosystem: Environmental > Aquatic > Freshwater >... | reverse complement strand
TCAATCCCCGCTCCCTTAAACATCTTCTGGAAGGGTGCGGTTACCAGGTAGCAAAATCCTGGCAAACCCCTTCACCGCTCTGGTATCCGGACAGCTTTGCCCGCAAATTTCCACGACTTGGAGGACTACTGAAAATATCACCTTTGACCATGCTCCTGTTTGCTCCACTGGTTGGTCTTGGATTTATATCCAGGCATAGTGATAATCTCACCATGATCGCCAAACCTATGATGGATTCTAATCAATAAGGGTGGATTGGGTGGTAGCGGATATTATTTTTCCGATTTTTTCAAGAAATTCAGTTGGCGAAATGACAGTGAATGAATATAGATTTGAATCATTGATCAAACTGAAATCCTTGTTGTCGCCGGTTACCAAAAAATCAGCACAACCTTTGATAGCTGATAGCAGAACCGGCAGATCCTTATTGTTGATTGCTCCGACATACTCTGCAATCTCTTCGGCGGTTGGAAGGGGAATTACGGTAAGAGATAATCTCGGCACATATTCCAGGTAAACCGGTAACGCTTTCGGCAGTTTGCGTGTCAAATTACGCTCAACCTCAATCAGATTATATTCACCAGTCAGGCCTATTATTCCAGGGAGATGCAGGGAAAGCAAATCAAGGATGATGCGCGGGGCTCCTTTGTCTGAAAGCATTCCTGAAATAATGACATTGGAGTCGAGGAACACCCTATAGCTGTTTGTCGCCATATAATTCTCCAAACAGCTTTGCTCTCTCTTCCTTCAATCCTTCAACCAGCTCTTCGACAGACATTCCGCTTGAAAGAAGAATTTTCTTCATCTGGCGACGCGCCTCATCGAGCTGCAAAGGTTTTGGAGTGATTAAGATGCTCTCCCCAATCGGAAGCATGGAAACTATCTGGCCTTCATCAATATTGCTGACTTTACGAATAGCTTTAGGAATGGTCATCTGTCCTCTTGATCTGATCTCTGTTTGATACGTTTTGAGCGCTAGCATGGTTGATTTACCTCCCGTATTATTTACGAATTAGGAATATCAGAAATCAGAAAAATTAGCATTAAGTAAAATCAGCAATCAGCAGGCAGGTGAGGATAACAAACAGAAATTCAGGATGGATGGGTGACACCAGGTTTTATTTAATTCCACATCTCTTCATCAAGAGTCTCAAGTGAATGTGTAGTTTTCAGGAAAGCCTCTTCATCTTTGCCCCATGTCCCGGCCAAGGTGTCAAGATCATGATGCACCAGTGTCCTTTTACGTTTGTCAACACCCGTTGCTTCGCGAATAAGGCGCAGTGCCAATGCATTAAGACTAATTCCCTGGCTGCGAGCCAATTCTTTGAGCCCTTGTGCCAGCGTATCATCAATACAGCGTAATGTCATGGTTGTCATGGTTGTATCCTTTCCAGAGAAGGGTGAAGCGAAAGGCCGATCGTATATAATGATGCAGTTGAGTCGTCAACGGAATAAATTGTATTACCGTTTTTTGAAACAAACTCTCTGGAGATGTTTATCAAGAGTGTAGGAAAGGAGTCGATCTGAAATGAGAATAATCATTCTCGGTGCGGGTAGTGCAGCATGAGTTGACTGAAATAAACCTGGGTCACAAGAGTTGGCTCTGTTTTCTATTACTATTGTAATGGATCTCAATTACTGCTAGGATGTCTAATCCAATATAGACATTAAGGAGTTGCTATGCAGGCGTCAATTGTTGATCTTCGTTATAAGTCGAATGATATTCTTGCTGCTCTGGATCATGGGGAAGAAGTGGTTTTGCTGTATCGGGGCAAACCCAAAGGGACTATTTCACCGCTCGTAAGTAAATTGTCCGGGGCTGTTTGCGACCATCCTTTTTTTGGGATGAATGTTAAAGCTATTGAATCAGTCGAAGTCGTTATGGAACAACTAAGGGGCGGACGGTATGATTTTTGATACCGATGTACTGATCTGGGTACAGCGAGGCAATCTGAAAGCGGCACAAATAATAGATATTACTCCTAAGCGCTCTATTTCAGTACAGACTTCAATGGAGCTATTGCAGTGCGCCAAGGACAAGGCACAACAAAGGATTATTAAACGTTTTCTGAGTGATTTCAGTATTGTGATATTGCCTTTTACTGAAAATATAGGGCATCGGGCTTTGGTATACGTCGAGGAATATGGGCTGTCTTCAGGCATGCGGGCTGGCGATGCAATCATCGCTGCAACGGCAACAGAAAACGGGCTGCCGCTGTGCAGTGGTAACATGAAACATTTCCGGTCCGTAAAGGGGCTTGAACTCAACATATTCAAGCATGAATAACTTGAAAAATCTGTGCATTTTCATAATGGTTCTCATTACTTTGTTTTGCCTCCCCGTTTCTGCTTTTCCGCGCCACTGCCCGAAAATTTCCACCTCTGAAGCACATCGACAGATGATCTCCCTGGCTAACGATATCCGTTATCACAATCATCTCTATTATGAAAAAGGAGCGCCTGCTATCAGCGATGCGGAGTATGACCAGTTATTTACGAGACTGGTTCAGCTTGAGAAATGTTTTCCTGCACTTGTTGTCGCGGATTCACCGACCAACATCGTTGGCAGCGGAGAGGGTGGTGGAGCCCAGATGGTGAAGCATGAACAGCCGATGCTCAGTTTGTCGTCCGCTACCGGACCGGAGGCTGTGTTGACGCTTCTGAAAAGGGTAGCGGCAGCCGGAGATATGCAGTTGCTGGTTCAGCCAAAAGTAGACGGTCTTCCGGTTGAACTGGTGTATGAAACCGGACGGCTGGTTTCGGCGTCGACCCGTGGCGACGGACATTCCGGTGCCGATGTGACAGACCGGGCGCGTGAGATTATTGGTGTTCCCCCTCTTTTGACCGGCACATTTCCTGCCCGGCTGGTGGTTCGTGGCGAAGTATTTGCGGATCTGCTGTTGCTGAATTTACGATCGGGCAATGCAGCGGCAACGTACGCGACTCCACGCCATATGGCAGCGGGAGTGTTGAAGGCGCAAAATCCGGATCCGGCGGCGGTGGCAGTTCTACGTCTGTTCCCGTTTGAACTGGTGTCCGGAGGTGGCGGACTACGCACAGACCAGGAGGCGATGCAATTGCTGTCAACGTGGGGCTTTTCGGTTGATGTCAAACAGACTCGAATGGTACGGAGCTTTGCAGAAGTTCAAGCCACATATCGTGACTATCTGGAGAATCGTGAGCAACAGCCATTTGCCATGGACGGCATTGTGGTGAAAGTGAATGATCTGTCGCTGCGGAAGCAGCTGGGAGAGGGGGAGCGTGCGCCTCTCTGGGCGGCGGCGTGGAAATTTCCACCTGAAAGTGCCAGTACCCGGATCTTGAAAATAAACTGGACGATCGGTCGTAGCGGACGACGCACGCCGGTTGCTGAGGTGGTTCCGGTGCACCTTGGCGGCGTACAGATTTCACATGTTTCGTTGCATAACAGTAACGAAATTTCCCGGCTTGATATTGCTGTCGGAGATCACGTGGTGGTGGCACTGGTGGGAGATGTTATACCGCAAGTGGTTGAGGTGGTGCGGCGAGTTCCTCGCGATTTGGATGCTCGAGCGTTACCTGCAGGGACTCCGGATTCTGCCTTGGATGCGTGTCTGCACGACTCACCGGTGTGTCGCCAGCAGTTCCTGGCAAAGGCAACTTATTTTGTTTCAAAATCGGGGCTTAATGTGTCAGGGTTGGGGAAGAAGCGGATGCAAAAACTGATCGAGGCCGGATTGGTTGCGGATCTTCCCGGCTTGTTTCTGCTGAATGTAAAGAGTGTGGCCACAGTGCCCGGTTTTACTCCGGAGTCGGCGCGGCGTCTGATAACGGCAATTTGCGCCGCCGGTCAGGTAGATTCATACCGTCTTGTTGCCGCTCTCGGCATTCCCGATGCCGGTCCGAAGTCGCTCCAACAATTGTCCCGTCAATTCAACTCGCTGGATGCCCTCCTTGCTGCTGAAGAGAAACAGCTGACCGCTCTTCCCGCGCGCGGTATCCGCACAGCAAAAATCCTCCGCAGTTTTTTTACAACAGACGGAGGGCAGGATTTGCTTGTGAAATTCCGTGAGCTTGGTATTCTGTAATAGTACTCATCCATCCTTGGAAAGAGTCTCTCTCCCTTCGATATAATTGCCGCTTCCTTCAAGTCACACCAGAGGATATTTGCACTATACGTCGCAGAAGTTTTTTGTATTTATTGAATTCCTTGGTTTGTGATATACGTTTCTACAGGTTGTCCATTATGTCAACTATTACGTCGATCCATTGAGGTTTGTGACACGCTAGAAAGATACAGGACTTTTTTTGATTCACATTACGTTGTTATAACGAAGTTTTTTGAGAGGCACATCCTATGAAACGTGAAGGTTTGATTCTTATCCTTTCGGCTCCGTCGGGGGCTGGCAAAACATCCCTTTCTCGAGAATTGTTTAAAGCGTTCCCCGATATGAAAGAGTCCGTCAGTTATACGACCCGTACTCCCCGAATGGGGGAGGTTGAGGGTGAAGCGTACCACTTTGTTTCTCATGCCGAGTTTGAGCGCATGGTTAAAGAAGATGCCTTTGCCGAGTGGGCTCTGGTTCATGGCAACATGTACGGCACCGCCCTGCAAACCCTTGAGGAAGCACGAAAAAACGGTATCGATCTGGTTCTGGATATCGACTGCCAGGGGGCGTTACGGTTGAAAGAGCAGTTTGATGGCGGGGTGTATGTATTTATTATGCCTCCCAGTATGGGCGAGCTCCGTCGCCGCCTTGAACACCGCTCGACTGATGTTCCGGAGGTCATTGAACGCCGGATTGTCCGGGCGGCCGAGGAGATCAAGGAAGCGAGATGGTACGATTATATTATCATCAACGATGAATTTGCAGTCGCGTGTCAGGAATTAGCGGCAATAGTGATTGCTCATCGCCATAAAACCTTCAGAATGATGGAAAAAGTCGGAAAACTGTTTGATATCTGAGCTGAATTAGAGTACAAGGACTACTCATCTAAAGTTGCAGGAAGGAGTAGAAAATGGCTCGAGTAACCGTTGAAGACTGTCTGGAAAAAGTTGAAAACAGATTCCAGCTCGTAATACTGGCTGCAAAGCGGGTAAAGCAACTCTATAAAGGGGCGCATCCGTTGACTGAATCAAAAAACCGTCAAGTTGTTACTGCGCTTCGTGAAATAGCTGCCGGTAAAATTACATGCGAAGTTTCGAAAAAACATCGCGTATAACCTGCCACTTCGGGTGAAGCCGGATTTTCCGGCTTCACCCTTTTTTTATCCACTTACCGTACATTCCCGTTTTTCAATTACAGGCGACGAATAACGTATGATCCGGCTCAACGACATTCTTGATAAGGTTTCAGCGTACAATCCGACTGCTGATCATAATCTGATTCGCAAGGCATACGTGTACTGTGCCAAAGTGCATCAAGGCCAGACAAGATTGTCAGGTGAGCCGTATATTATTCATCCGATGGAGGTTGCCGGTCTCCTCGCAGATTTGAAGCTGGATGTCCCGAGCATAATAACAGGCTTTCTTCATGATACAATTGAAGATACGTTAGCAACATCAGAAGATCTGACCCGAATGTTTGGCAGTGAAGTGGCTACCCTGGTGGAAGGCGTCACCAAAATCAGTAAGATTGATTTCAAAACCAAAGAAGAAAGTCAGGCCGAAAACTTTCGTAAAATGCTGCTTGCTATGGCGATTGACATTCGGGTTATTCTTGTCAAGCTGGCAGATCGTCTTCACAATATGAGAACACTGGAATTTCAAGGCGATTTAAAACAGCGGCGGATTGCCCGTGAAACAATGGATATATATGCCCCGATTGCCAACAGACTTGGAATTTCATGGATAAAAGTAGAATTGGAAGACCTTTCTTTCCGCTATTTACATCCGGAAATCTATTTTGATCTGGTAAAGAAAATAACCCAAAAAAAACAGGAACGTGAAGCTTTTGTTGAAGAGGCAAAGGCGATCATATCGGAAAAACTTGCTTTTTATGCTATCAATGGTGAAATTTCCGGGCGAAGTAAGCACCTTTATTCGATTTATAAAAAGATGGAAAAGCGCAACGTTGAGTTTGAAGAGATTTATGATCTGATAGCAGTACGAATTCTTGTTGCCGATATTCGTGAATGCTATGAGGTACTGGGGGTTATTCATTCGGCGTGGAAACCTATTCCGGGGCGTTTCAAAGATTATATCGCTATGCCGAAAGGGAATATGTATCAGTCTTTGCATACGACGGTCATCGGGCCCCAGGGTGACCGGATGGAAGTACAGATACGGACTCATGATATGCACTGCGTTGCTGACGCAGGTATTGCGGCGCACTGGAAGTATAAAGAGGGTAAGGGGTATGACGAAAAAGAGGTCAAACGCTTTGCCTGGTTACGGCAACTTCTGGAATGGCAGCAGGATTTACAGGATTCAAAAGAGTTTATGGATTCAGTCAAGGTTGAGCTCTTTTCGGAAGAGGTCTATGTTTTCACTCCGAAAGGCGATGTAAAGGGGTATCCGAAAGGATCCACACCGATTGACTTTGCCTACAGCGTGCATACCGATATCGGTCATCGTTGTGTTGGTGCAAAGGTCAATGGAAAACTGGTACCGCTCAAATATGAACTTAAAAATGGCGATATTGTCGAGGTTATTACGTCGCCGCATCATACCCCGAGTAAAGATTGGCTCAAAATTGTAAAAAGTTCCCGTGCCCGCAATAAAATAAGGGCCTGGATTAAAATTGAAGAGCGCAAGCGCAGCATTCTGTTAGGACGAGAATTTTGCGAAAAAGATTTCCGCAGATATTCAATCAACCTTCAGAAGATACAAAAAAACGGTGAGTTCAAAAAGATTGCTGCTGAATTCGGCTACGCTGCTGATGATGACCTGTTAGCGGCAGTTGGCTATGGGAAAATATCGAGCAGCCAGATAGTTGGTAAAATCCTTCCGGATGAGAAACTGAAAGAGCGTGCCGAGCATAAAGAGTCACGCCTTGAGTCGATTATTAATAAATTGAAGGGTAAATCAAGCGGTGCCGTTGAGATAGGAGGACTTGATGACGTGCTGGTACGATTCGGCAAGTGCTGTAATCCGGTCCCGGGAGACGAAATTGTCGGCTTTATTACTCGTGGCAAAGGTGTGACAGTGCATACAGCCGATTGCCAGTTTGCAATGGAAATCGATCCGGAGCGACGGGTTGAAGTGGCCTGGAATAAGGTCAAAACGGCTGTACTACCGGTAAAAATAAGGGTTTTGTGCCATGATGTTAAGGGAATTCTCGCAACTATCACGCTGGCAATTACCAATTGTGAGGCTAATATTGCCAGTGCACATATTCAGAGTACTATTGATCAGCGTGGAGAAAATATTTTCGAGGTAAATGTGATTGATCTGGCTCATTTACAGAAAGTAATGAATGCGCTTATGAAAATAAAGGGTGTTATTAGGGTGGAAAGGATTAAAAAATAATTCAGAAGCAACGAAAAAAGCCGCATCCCGACAGGGTGCGGCTGATGATGAAGAACAAAACGTTTACAGGGACTTGGTAACGAATCCTGAACGGATACAGCGGGTGCAGACCTTTACCGTCATGATACTGCCATTTTTCTTAACTGCCTTAATTTTCTGGAGATTCGGATACCATACCGTACGGGTTTTATTGTTCGCATGGCTTACATTGTTTCCGAAGCTGGGGCCTTTTCCGCAAATTTCACATTTTCTTGACATATCGTTGTCCTCCGGTAATTACTGAAAGAGGTCTTATAACAGACTGCTCTTATTGTTGCAAGAGAAATATAGGATACGGTATGAATATTATTAAGGCATTCCTTACGCTTGCTATCATCGGAGCGGTTATTGTGACGGTGCTTTTCATCGATTTTACCTATAAAACCTTTTCATATCGACAGAATACACAGAAAACGGATGCGATAGTGGTATTAGCGGGCGGGAAGGGGCGAGTGGATGAGGGTGTACGGCTTTTCCGTGAGTCCCGGGCAGATTATCTTTTTTTTATCGGGGTTGATCCATCTGTGAGAAAAAGCGATCTGTACCGTCCCCGGCACGGCGATCCTTCATCCGATAATGTTTTTCTTGAAAAGTCGTCACGCAATACGGTTGAAAATTCAATTTTTAGTCGTGATGTAATAGTTCGTAGTGGTGCGCGCTCAATACTATTAATCACTTCCCGCTACCATCTCAAACGTGCATCGATATTATTCAGAAACTCTCTTCCCAAAGAAATTACTATAATTCCGTATCCTGTCGATACAGTAAATTTGAAGGAGTCATGGTGGAATCACGGCGGGAGTTTTCAGCTATTGTTCCGGGAGTTTTACAAATACTGTATGTTACGTACATTTTTCATATTAACACCTGAGGAGTTTCGTGAAAGTGTTATGCCGACTATCTCCGCCGGTTGATTAGCCAACCCTTTTCCGCTTTACATTCCCGCCATCTTTATTTATTCTTGGCAGTCCTAATTTATTGAGTACAAAGGAATTCATGAAAATCAGCAGAATCCGCAACTTCTCCATTATTGCCCATATCGATCATGGCAAATCGACCCTGGCTGATCGGCTCCTTGAATATACCGGCACGGTTTCCGATCGGGACAAACAGAATCAGTTCCTAGATAAAATGGACCTGGAGCGTGAGCGCGGGATTACTATAAAGGCTCAGACGGTGCGCCTTAATTATCGCTCCGATGCCGGAATAGACTACGTTCTTAATCTGATTGATACCCCGGGCCATGTTGACTTTACCTATGAAGTCTCTCGATCTTTGGCCGCCTGTGAAGGGGGACTGCTTGTTGTTGATGCGTCTCAAGGGGTTGAAGCCCAGACTCTGGCGAATGTGTATCTTGCCCTTGATATAAATCTGGAGGTCTTTCCTGTTTTGAACAAAATCGATCTTCCTGCAGCCGACCCGGAACGGGTTAAACAGGAGATTGAAGATATCATCGGCATTGATGCTCATGACGCCGTGCTGGCGAGTGCAAAAGAGGGGATTGGCACTCATGAGATACTTGAACAGATAGTCACAAAAATTCCTCCACCTGTCGGGGATGCAGAGGCTCCGCTTAAAGCACTGCTGTTTGACTCCTGGTATGACCAGTACCAGGGCGTCATCATCCTGGTGCGAATTTTTGACGGCACGCTCAAAAAGGGTGACAAAATCCAGCTGATGTCAACCAACAGCGCTTTTGAAGCACTTAAAGTGGGTGTTTTTGCGCCGACAATGACGGAAGTCCCGGAATTGGCGGCGGGAGAGGTTGGTTTCATTATCGCCGGTATTAAAGATGTTGCCGATGCCAAAGTCGGCGATACGGTAACGCTGTTGCACAGGCAGTGTGAGATCCCACTGGGTGGTTTCAAAGAGGTCAAGCCGATGGTGTTCTCCGGGTTGTATCCGATCGATACCGTGCAGTACGAACAGTTGCGTGATGCCCTTGCCAAGTTGAAACTGAACGACTCATCATTCTCTTTTGAGCCGGAAACGTCTTTGGCGCTTGGTTTTGGCTTCCGTTGCGGTTTTCTTGGGCTGCTGCATATGGAAATTATTCAGGAGCGACTTGAGCGCGAGTTTTCGCTTGAGCTGATTACTACAGCGCCGACAGTTGTCTATCGGGTACACAAGATGAATGGCGAAGTGTACTCCATTCAGAGTGCCAATCAGATGCCGGAACTGCAAAGCACAGAATTTTTGGAAGAACCGTTTATTCTGGCTCACATTCATGTGCCGAATGAATTTGTCGGGGGTGTGCTGGCGCTCTGTGAAGATAAGCGCGGCGTGCAGCGTGAAATCAAGTACCTGACGCCGACACGGGTTATGATTATTTATGAACTCCCGTTGAATGAAATTGTGCTTGATTTTTATGACCGCCTTAAATCAATCACAAAAGGGTACGCTTCCCTCGATTATGAACACCTCGAATACCGGCAGAGTGATCTGGTGCGTATGAATGTGATGATCAACGGGGAGGTTGTGGACGCGCTGTCGCTGATCCTGCATCGGGAAAAAGCGTATTTCCGCGGACGTGATCTTGTCTCAAAGATGAAAGAGCTGATTTCACGGCAAATGTTCGAGGTGGCCATACAGGCAGCCATAGGTAACCGCATAATTGCCCGTGAGACAGTCAAAGCGATGCGCAAGGATGTCCTGGCAAAATGTTACGGTGGTGATATTACCCGAAAACGGAAGTTGCTGGAGAAACAGAAAGAGGGTAAGAAACGCATGAAGAACGTAGGTAATGTCGAGTTGCCGCAGGAAGCATTTCTGGCAATTTTAAAGGTTGACTGACAGACTCCATTTAAAAAGGAAACCGCATGGAAGAGCATCAGGACTCATCTCAGGCTGAATTGACTCCGGCACCTCAGGAACAGATAAAAAAGAAAGGCCTGCTGCGCGAATACGCCGAATCGATCATAATTGCCGTGTTGCTGGCACTGGTGATCCGCTCGTATCTTGTGCAGGCCTTTAAAATCCCCTCCGGTTCCATGGAAGATACTTTGGCAATCGGCGACCATCTGCTGGTCAGCAAGTTTATATATGGAACTAAAATCCCATTTCTCGATAAGCGTGCCTTGACAATTCGAGACCCCCGACAGGGTGACGTAATTGTGTTTGAATATCCGGAAGATCCGAGTAAAGATTTTATCAAGCGTGTCGTTGGTGTCCCTGGTGATGTGGTTGAAGGCAAGGCCAAGAAGGTTTATGTTAATGGCAAACCGTATGAGAATCCCCATGAAATACATAAAGAAAAGGATATTATTCCGAAAGAGATGAATCCCCGCGATACATTCGGTCCGGTTACCGTCCCGGCAGATTCGTACTTCGTCATGGGTGACAACCGGGATCGTTCCTACGACAGCCGCTTCTGGAAATTTGTCCGTCGTGATCAGATCAAAGGATTGGCATTTATAAAATACTGGTCATGGGATCGCGATAAACTCATGCCGCGGTTTGGTAATATCGGCAGACTGATAAACTAAATAGCATTTAACATTATAAAAGTGGAGGACTTTTCTATGGATACACTCGGAAACTGGAAACGAACACATTACTGTGGTGATTTAAAGGCTTCAGACATCGGCAGTGAAGTTATTCTTATGGGATGGGCGCTGCGACGTCGCGATCATGGCGGGCTCATATTCATCGATCTGCGTGACCGCGAAGGAATAGCCCAGGTCGTATTTGACCCGGAAGTCAATCCGTCCGGTCATGCCGTTGCAGAAGCTGTGCGCAGCGAGTTCGTACTGGCAATTCGAGGCACGGTTATCCCCCGTCCGGAAGGGACCGTTAATCTGAACATGAAAACCGGCGAAGTTGAAATTCAGGTTCTTGAGTGCAAGCTGCTCAATCGTTCCAGGCCGCTCCCGTTCATGCTGGATGAGCATAGTGATATTAATGAAAATACCCGTCTCAAATACCGCTATCTCGACCTGCGTCGCCCACAGTTGCAGTATAACCTGATCCTCCGTTCAAAGGTCGCGCAGTTGACCCGCTCGTATCTGACAGAGAAAGGATTCCTGGAATTGGAAACTCCTTTCCTTACCAAATCTACCCCGGAAGGTGCGCGTGATTTCCTGGTACCGTCCCGTATCAACCAAGGACATTTTTATGCACTGCCGCAGTCGCCCCAGATTTTTAAACAGATTTTGATGATTTCCGGTTTTGATAAATATTTTCAGGTGGTGCGCTGTTTCAGGGACGAAGATTTGCGTGCTGATCGCCAGCCGGAGTTTACTCAGATCGACTGCGAAATGTCCTTCATTGATCAGGAGGATATTATTACCGTCATGGAAGGGTTGATTGCCCGCGTCTTTACCGAGGCAAAGGGGGTCACGGTGCAATTGCCAATTGAACGCCTTACGTATGCCGAAGCAATTCGCCGTTTTGGTCTCGACAATCCTGATCTTCGCTTCGGTATGGAACTGTGTGATCTGACTGACATCGTCAAGGCTTCAGGCTTTAAGGTTTTTGCCGATGTTGCCTCCAAAGGCGGGGTCATTAAAGGTATCAACGCCAAGGGGTGCGCAAGGTTTTCGCGTAAAGAGATCGACGACTTGACTGATTTTGTTAAGATCTATGGCGCCAAAGGACTGGCATATGTCAAGATTGAAAATGGTGAGTGGCATTCACCTATTGCCAAGTTTTTTACAGCAGAAGAGATTGCCATCATGAACAATGCCTTTGGGGCTGAAGAGGGTGACCTGCTCTTCTTCGTGGCTGACAAACCTAAAGTTGTCCATGATTCGCTTGGGAAGCTGCGCAACCATCTGGCGAATCTCCTTAAGTTGACCAGCAAGGATGATTTCCGTTTTGTCTGGGTAACCGAATTTCCGCTGCTTGAGTGGGATGATGAAGACAAACGGTGGTGCGCAGTCCACCACCCCTTTACCGCACCCATGGATGAAGATGTCGAATTTGTTGAATCAGATCCGGGGCGCTGTCGTGCCAAAGCATATGATCTCGTGTTGAACGGAAATGAAATTGGTGGCGGCTCCATCAGGATTCATCAGGAGCATGTCCAATCCCTTATGTTCAAGCTGCTCGGAATGACCGTTGAGGACGCCCGCAGTAAGTTCGGTTTCCTTCTCGATGCTCTTGAGTTTGGTACCCCCCCGCATGGAGGAATTGCTTTTGGCATGGATCGCCTGATCATGCTGCTGACTGGCAGTGACTCCATACGCGATGTTATCGCCTTCCCGAAAACCCAGAAGGGAACCTGCATGATGTCAGAGGCACCATCGCCGGTTGACACAAGGCAGCTTCGTGAATTGGGTATTCGATTGGCAGAAAAACTGAATTGAGTATGTTCAAGAGGGGGCGCCAGGCAGTTTACGTATGTATTCTCACTGCGGTGCTGGCGGCCTGCTCTGCTCAGACTCCTTCCTGGCGCATAAAAACAGCGCCTTTAGTTGAAGAGCTTGGGCGAAACGAAGCTCCTGAGCTGTTTTCTCAGGAATACCGCAGCCTGTTGGATACCTATGAACATGGAGAAGCGCTCTATCATGTGAGAAAAGATGACAAGGGCGCTGATGCGTATTATCAGCTGGCTTTTCAGAAAGCTGAAATGCTGCAAACAGAGGTCGTCCGGGTACAAAAACAGCGCGCTGCAGAAAAACAGCGGCGCATTGACGAACTGGCTGCAAAGGTAAAAGAAGAACAACGGCTGCGTGCGGCGGCCGAAGCTGAAGCTAAAGCTGAATTACGCAGGCAGGCCGCACAGGCGGCCATTGCTGCAGAAGCAGCACAGTCTTCAGTGAAGAAAAGTAGAAATCCGCTTCCCGGATTGCCAACGTCATATACTGTTCGGCGCGGGGAAACGCTGCCACAAATTTCGGCACGGTCAGAGATTTATAATGACTCGACACTCTGGCCGATTATCTTTCGTGCCAATCGCGACCAGATCCGTGATCCAAAGCGACTCTGGCCAGGACAGGTTTTTGCCATACCAAGAAACTTCAGTCGTAACGATGCAGATGAAGCGCGTCGCTATGCCGCGAGAAATGGCCAAAAATAATTACTGTATCCCATATCGTGAGTGCCAAAATACACGGTTTTTCCGATTTTTTCTTGACAGCTAATCAGCATTTGTATACTGTATACAAGATTTTTACTGAGGTTGTAAGTATTGGTATAACTTACAGTTTTATCAAATATTATCTGCCGTGCAAGGAGGTTGTCCGGCGGCAGGTGTCCCCTGATTACGCACTGCCCTTTCTTAAGTCCTGAAATAATCCGTTTCATTCTATTCAAAGAGTCTGTGACTTTCTGACTAAAAACCAAGGAGAAGATATGACGACACAAAAGATTATCTGGTCTAAAATTGATGAAGCGCCCGCACTTGCAACGTACTCGTTACTCCCTATTGTCAATGCTTTCACAAAAGCAGCCGGCGTTGTCGTTGAAACAAGGGACATTTCTGTCGCCGGAAGAATTATTGCAAACTTTCCTGACTATCTGGCTGAAAATCAGAAAATGCCGGATTATCTGGCTGAATTGGGTGACCTGACGCAGAAACCGGAAGCCAATATCATAAAGCTGCCTAATGTCAGCGCTTCGATTCCCCAGCTGAAAGCCGCCATAAAAGAGTTGCAGGAGCAGGGCTATAAACTCCCGAACTACCCGGAAGACCCGCAAAATGATGCAGAGAAAGAGCTTAATGCCCGCTATGCAAAATGCCTCGGCAGCGCCGTTAATCCGGTGTTAAGAGAGGGTAATTCTGACAGAAGATCGGCACGTGCTGTTAAGGAGTATGCAAAAAAATACCCACACAAAATGGGTGCCTGGAAAGCTGACTCCAAAACTCACGTTTCTCATATGACTGCCGGTGATTTTTATCATAGTGAAAAATCAGTTACCATGAAGGAAGCCGGTAGTGTCCGGATTGAGTTTGTTGATCAGACCGGCGCAGTCAAAGTTTTGAAGGACAAGCTTGCCCTGCAGGCTGGAGAGGTTCTTGACGGCGCGTTTATGAGTGCAAAAGCACTGCGGTCATTCATCGCCGAGCAGATTGCTGATGCGAAGGCACAGGGCGTGTTGTTCTCTGTTCATCTTAAAGCTACCATGATGAAAATTTCTGATCCGATCATGTTCGGCCATTTTGTTTCTGTATTCTATAAAGATGTGTTTGAAAAACATGCCGCGACGTTTAATGAACTGGGTATAAATCCTGATCTTGGTATGGGCGATCTGTATGTAAAAATTCAGAAACTGCCTGCAGCAAAACAGGCAGAAATCGAAGCAGATATCCAGGAAGTCTATAAAAAACAGCCGCCATTGGCGATGGTTGACTCTGATAAAGGTATCACCAACCTGCACGCAAGTAATGACATTATCATAGATGCCTCCATGCCGGTTGTTGTCCGTGATTCCGGCGGTATGTGGGGTCCGGACGGCAAGTTACACGACGTCAAGTGTGTCATTCCTGATACTTCCTACTCCGAGTGGTATCAGGAGTGCATCGATTTCTGCAAGAAAAACGGCCAGTTTGATCCGACGACCATGGGAAGTGTCTCCAACGTTGGCCTCATGGCTCAAAAAGCGGAAGAGTATGGTTCACACGACAAAACTTTCAAGGTTCCGGCAAACGGCACCATGCGTGTTGTTGATGCTGCAGGCAACGTGCTGATTCAGCACACCGTTGAGGCGGGCGATATCTGGCGCGGCTGCCAGGCAAAAGACCTGCCGATTCAGGATTGGGTCAAACTGGCGGTTCGGAGAGCGCGTGCTACCGGCGCACCGGCTGTCTTCTGGCTCGACAAAAACCGGGGCCATGACGCACAGATGATTGAAAAAGTGAATACCTATTTAAAAGATCACGACACGTCCGGTCTCGAAATTCACATCATGTCACCGGTTGAGGCGATGCGCTTTACCCTGCCACGGGCAAAAGCCGGTCTGGATACGATTACAGTTACCGGAAATGCCTTGAGGGATTATCTGACCGACCTGTTCCCGATTCTCGAACTGGGCACCAGTGCCAAGATGCTCTCAATCGTGCCGCTTTTGGCCGGTGGTGGACTCTTTGAGACAGGTGCGGGTGGTTCTGCACCGAAACATGTTCAGCAGTTTGTTCAGGAGGGTTACCTGCGTTGGGATTCGCTCGGCGAATTCCTGGCACTTGGCGTTTCGCTGGAGCATCTGGCAGCTACCTTCAAAAATGAAAAAGCCCAGCTTCTCGCTGATACGCTTGATGTGGCCAACACCAAGTTCCTCGACAACAATAAAAATCCGGCGCGTAAGGTTGGCCAGATAGATAACAGGGGCAGCCATTTCTACCTTGCTATGTACTGGGCTGAGGCTTTGGCAGCGCAGTCTGTTGACAAGGATCTTGCGGTACGCTTTGCCAAAGTTGCACAGCAGCTTCAGGAAAATGAGGCAAAGATCAATGCTGAACTGATCGGCGCTCAGGGTAGTCCACAGGATATCGGCGGGTATTACAACCCTGATCCGATCAAAACGGAAAAGGCAATGCGTCCAAGTACGACATTGAATGCGATAATTGACGCGATCAATAATTAGCAGGGGCCGGAGTTTCAACTCCCGCCTTATTTTACACAAAAACGAAAAAGGAGGTACAAGTATGGCTCGTAAAAAGATTTCTCTTATCGGTGGCGGACAGATCGGCGGCGTTCTTGCTCAACTTTGTGCAATGCGTGAACTTGGTGATGTTGTCCTTTTTGACATTGTTGAAGGTCTGCCACAGGGCAAGATGCTTGACATTGCTGAAGTAGGCCCGGTTGATCGTTACGACGTAAACCTGAAAGGCACTAACAGCTACGAAGACATCAAAGGTTCTGATGTTGTCATCGTAACTGCCGGTCTGCCGCGCAAGCCGGGCATGAGCCGCGACGATCTGATTGAAGTTAACTCGAAGATCATGACTTCTGTTGCTGAAGGGATCAAAGCATACGCTCCCGACTCAATCATTATCGTTATCTCCAATCCTCTTGACGCCATGGTTACCCTCTGTCAGAAAATCACCGGTTTTCCTTATCATCGCGTTATTGGTCAGGCCGGGGTACTCGACTCTGCCCGTTTTGCCAGTTTTATCGCCTGGGAACTGGGTGTATCAGTTAAAGACGTAACTGCCATGACTCTTGGCGGCCACGGCGACGATATGGTGCCTCTGGTTCGGTATGCAAGCGTCAACGGTATCCCGGTAACCGAACTTCTTGAGCAGAAATACGGTGCAGAGAAGGGTAAGGAAGTTATGGAAGCCATGGTTAAGCGTACCCGTGGTGCCGGTGGTGAAGTTGTTGCCCTGCTGAAAACCGGTTCTGCTTTTTACTCACCGGCATCTTCAGCGATCGCAATGGCTGAGTCGATCCTGAAAGACCAGAAACGCGTACTGCCTACCTGCTGTTTCCTGCAGGGTGAGTTCGGCGTCAACGGCTTCTACGTCGGCGTACCTGCTGTTCTTGGCGAAAAAGGTGTTGAAAGCATTATTCAGTTCAAACTTGATGCTACCGAGCAGGCGATGATGGATAAATCAGTTGCAGCAGTTAAAGAACTTGTTGGCAGCATGAAATAGTTGTTTTGATTCCAGGCATCTGGAAGTCGGCAAAAGAAGGGTGGAGTGTGCGCCCTTCTTTTGCTACTTTTCGGGGCCGGTATTTACCACCTTTTATTACGGAATAAAGGAGTCCTGCTAGATGGAAAAAACATTGCCAAAAATTGAGATTATCGAGAAGTACTGCAAGGGGTGTCATATTTGTGTTGAATTCTGCCCTAAAGACGTGCTTGAAATGAAAGGCTTTTATGCCTCTGTCAAAAATCTTGAAGCCTGTATCAAATGTATGCAGTGCGAACTACGTTGTCCTGACTTCGCTATTAAAGTCATAACCGAATAAATTTACAGGAGGAAATGAACAGTGTCCAAAAAAGTAGCGTTTCTTCAGGGTAATGAAGCTGCCGCACATGGTGCATTATACGCCGGTTGCGACTTCTTTGCAGGTTACCCGATTACCCCCTCAACTGAGGTTTCAGAGGTTCTCTCTTTGGAACTGCCTAAAACCGGTGGAAAGTTTTTGCAGATGGAAGACGAAATCGCCGCTATGGCGGCAATTCTCGGTGGCGCGCTTGCCGGCGGAAAAGTTATGACGTCAACTTCAGGCCCCGGCCTCTCGTTGAAACAGGAACTGATCGGCTACGGCTGCATCGCTGAAATTCCGTGCGTTGTGTATAACGTTATGCGTGGCGGCCCTTCGACCGGCATGCCAACCGGTCCAAGTCAGTCAGACGTCATGTGCGCCAAGTGGGGAACACATGGTGACCATCCGGCCATCTGCCTTGTACCGGCTTCAGTTCAGGAAACGTATGAAGAAGTCATTCGTGCCTTCAACCTGGCTGAAAAATATCGTACTCCGGTTATGGTTATGCCTGATGAAATCGTCGCACATATGCGTGAACGAATCGTCTTTCCTGAGCCGGGAGAGATAGAGGTTATTCCGCGCAAAACCCCGACAGTTCCACCTGAAAAGTACAAACCATACGACACCAGCTTTGGTGATGTGCCCCCGTTGGCCGCTTTTGGTTCCGGCTATAAGTTTCACGTTACCGGTCTCAACAAAATGCAGGATGGTTTCCCTACCACCAAAGCCGAGATTGTTCAGGCCGAAGAGGAACGTCAGGTCCGCAAGGTTGATGCAAATATTGACGATATTGTTACATTTGAAGAGTATCTGCTCGAAGATGCTGACGTTGTTGTTGTCGCGTACGGTTCCACATCCCGTTCGGCGCGGTATGCAGTCAACATTGCCCGTGAGCAGGGTATTAAAGCCGGCATGTTCCGCATCAAGACCTTCTGGCCATTCCCGGACAAACAGATCAAGGCTTTAGCAGGCAAGGTCAAAGGTATCGTCATTCCGGAAATGAACCTCGGTATGTGTTCTCTCGAACTTGAGCGTTGTGCGCAGGGCAAGGTTCCGGTCCTCGGCATTTTCCGTGTTGACGGAGAGCCGATCAACCCTGACCAGATCCTCGATAAGATTAAGGAGGTTAAATAACATGGCATTTGATTATGATAAATGGATTCGCCCCGGTAAGTTGCCTCACATCTGGTGCCCCGGCTGCGGCCACGGTATTGTCATGAAGGGTCTTATCAGAGCGATGGATACACTGCAGCTCAAAAAAGAGGAAACTGCCGTTGTTTCCGGTATCGGGTGTGCTTCACGTCTTCCCGGCTATATCGATTGCTGTACGCTCCACACGGCGCATGGTCGTGCTGCAGCTTTTGCAACCGGAGTAAAAATGGCCAGACCGGAAATGAATGTTATTCTGGTTGGTGGCGATGGCGATGGTACCGCAATCGGCGGTAACCACTTCATCCACGCCTGCCGTCGCAATATCGACATGACCTACATCATTATGAATAACTACATTTACGGAATGACCGGCGGACAATTCTCTCCCTGTACCCCTACCGGACACAAGGCGTCCACTACGCCATACGGCAACCCTGATCCAGGTTTTGATATTGCCAAACTGGCAATTGGTGCCGGTGCTACGTTTGTTGCCCGTGGTACCGCATTCCATGCCAACCAGATTGATAAACTGATTGTAGAAGCGATTCAGCATAAAGGTTTCTCGGTTGTTGAGATCCTTGATGACTGCCCGACAACCTACGGTCGCAGAAACAAGTTCAAGTCGGTTATCGAGATGATGAACCGCCTGAAAGAGGTCGCCGTGCCGGTTAAAGCGGCAGAGAAGATGACTGCCGAGCAGCTGCAGGGCAAGGTTCTGACCGGTGTCCTCTACAAGGACGAAACCAAGCCTGAGTATATTGTTGAGTACGCAAAAGTTATCGAGCGTGCCCAGGCAGTCAAAAAATAATAACAGGAAAAGGAGCGATATATTCATGTCAAGATATGAACTCAGGTTTTCCGGGTCAGGTGGGCAGGGTCTGATCACCGCCGGAATTATTATGGCCAAAGCCGCTTCTATTTATGAAGGGAAGCAGGCCGTTCAGTCGCAAAGTTATGGTCCGGAAGCACGTGGTGGTTCTTCAAAATCTGAAGTAATTATTTCCGATGGTCCGATTGACTATCCGAAAGTCACAGAATGTGACGCGCTGCTGGCAATGACCCAGGAAGCTGCCAACAAATACTCGCATGACCTCAAAGAGGGCGGCATACTCCTTATTGACTCTGACCTGGTTACAAATGTACCGCCAGGCAATTTCAAGACGGTTTCTTTCCCGATTATCAACACTGCCAAAAATGATGTTGGGCGTGAGATTGTTGCCAACATAGTTGCTCTTGGTGCGATGGTTGCGTTGACCGGTCAGGTCAGTCGTGAAAATGCCGAAAAAGCAGTCCTCTCAAGCGTCCCGGAGGCATTTATTGAACTGAACCGAAAAGCATTCAGTATCGGGTATGAAAAGGCTCTGGCTGCCAGCGCCCAGTAACTTAGCTTGTACGCGGTAACACGAAAGGCCCGGTGCACTAACATCGGGCCTTTCGTGTTTTATTTGGCGAGCTGGATGTACTTGTTCGATCTTGCCGACATTGGTGAAGTAATGGTACAGTGCAGACGGATAACAGTTGGTTTTGAACACTATACAGACCTGACAGAGCAAAGGAATCAAACATGTATCAATGTGTAACAATGTTAACAGGTTCGGTCGAGCACCTATGAAAATTCCGGAATGTTTTGAAATACTGGTTCGTAACGGTTTAGTGGATGAAGTTGTCTCACGTTTGATGAGCGGCAAAGAGGCAGATGTCTATGTTGTTCAGTCAAAGGGTGAGCTTTGCTGTGCCAAGGTATACAAAGACGTCCGTACCCGCAGTTTCAGTCAGATGGCACAGTATCAGGAAGGGCGCAAGGGTCGAAACAGTCGTCAGACCCGGGCGATGCAGAAAAGTACCAAGTACGGGCGTAAAGAAACTGAGGAGGCCTGGAAAAATGTAGAAGTGGATACGTTGAGAACTCTTGCGGATGCCGGAGTTCGAGTTCCAGAGGTGTATGACTACGCTGATGGCATTCTGTTGATGGAATTCGTGGCAGATTCAGAGGGGAATGCCGCTCCACGCCTCAATGACATTCGCTTGACCGGGGCAAAAGCGCGTGAATATCATCTTGAGATGATCCGGAATATTGTAATCATGCTCTGTGCAGGAATTATCCATGGTGACCTGTCCGAGTACAATGTCCTTGTTGATCACGCCGGTCTCGTGATAATCGACCTGCCTCAGGCGGTCAATGCTGCAGGAAATAACAACGCCCGCAGCATGCTTGAGCGGGATGTTGCAAATATCACCGCCTATTTTGGTCGATTTGCTCCTGAACTGTTGTCTACAGATTACGGTAGGGAAATCTGGAAACTGTATGCTGGCGGCAAACTAAACGTAACCTCTGAACTCACTGGATTATTTGAGCAGAGCGATGTTCCGGCCGATGTAAAAGGGGTCATGCGTGAAATTGACTATGCGCGGATTTTACATGAACGAATGCTGCTCAAAGCCGCTCAATCCTTGTAAGTATAAGAACTTTTCGGTGACCGCTTTTATCTTGCCGTAATCCCTTTATTAATGCTACGTTGCCTCCGCTTTGAATTATCTGCGGAGGTTTTTTTATGCGTATTTTTCGTTATCTGACGGCTGGTGAGTCGCACGGGCCTCAGTTAAGTGCAATTATTGAGGGATTGCCGGCAGGGATGCGTCTCTCTGTTGAAACACTGAATCATGATCTGGCTCTGCGACAGATGGGGTATGGTCGTGGCGACCGGATGAAAATTGAAAAGGATACCGCTCAAATCCTCTCCGGGGTGCGTTGGGGAGAAACTATCGGATCTCCGGTTACTCTGGTTGTCAGGAATCGTGACTGGGAAAACTGGTGCGAAAAGATGTCAACTCTTCCCGAGTTTCGCGATGACTCCAGCGCAGTGACCCGTCCACGTCCCGGACATGCTGATTTATCCGGTGCCATGAAATATCATCATCGCGATGTGCGTAACGTTCTTGAACGTTCCAGTGGTCGCGAGACTGCAGCCCGCGTTGCTGTTGGTGGTGTGGCTAAAGCACTCCTGGCTGAGTTCGGCATTACAGTTGGTGGCTATGTCACTGAACTCGGCGGCATCAGCGCTACTACTCCGAATGAACCGCTCGAAACTCTCTGGCTCATGGCGGCGGAATCGGAAACATCCTGCTGTGATCCGACAGCAGAGCTCGATATGAAGCGAGCAATTGATGCCGCTCAGTCCGGTGGCGATACGCTTGGTGGTGTTGTCGAAGTTCAGGTGGTCGGTGTTCCCCCCGGGCTCGGCAGTTATGTACAGTGGGACCGGAAACTGGATGCACGCCTTGCCATGGCATTGATGAGCGTTCAGGCTATCAAGGGGGTTGAAGTCGGTATCGGTTTTGAAGCATCCCGCAGGCCCGGATCGCGCGTGCATGACGAAATTTTCTATAAGGAAGGCTATTATCGCAGCAGCAATAATGCCGGTGGTATTGAGGGAGGGATGTCAAACGGTGAACCGATCGTTGTACGGGCTGCCATGAAGCCGATTCCTACACTCTATTCTCCACTTCGTTCGGTTGATATGGTAACGCATGAGGCTTTTGAGGCGACTGTCGAACGTTCAGATACCTGCGCCGTACCAGCGGCTTTAGTTGTTGCCAAGGCGGTGGTGGCAATCGAAATTGCCAATGCTCTCCTGGAAAAATTCGGAGGCGATTCTGTTATTGAAATCCGGCGCAATCTTGAAGGGTATCTCAATCAGATAAGGTCATGATGTTGAAATAATTGCCGATGCCGATATTAGAATTGACACGGATGGGAAATCCGTGGAAGATGTCGCAACTGTGTTTCTGTGCCGCTTAAAGAGGTTTGTCGCGTGAGCATACTGAACGTAAATCTTGCCGAAAACAACTATGACATTATCATTGAACGTGGCGCCCTTGTTTCGCTTGGCGAGAGGTGCCGCACCGCTGGGCTTACAGGGATGGCTGCCGTTATCACAAATTCGACCGTTGCGGGGTTGTATGGTGAAACAGTTACTTTATCTCTGGAAAACTCCGGTTATGTGGTTGTGCAGATAGAAATGCCTGACGGCGAAGAATACAAGACCAGTTCTACATTGAATCAAATCTATGATGATCTTCTTGCTGCTGGGGTTGATCGCAGCTCCTTTGTGGTTGCGCTTGGTGGTGGTGTCGTTGGGGATGTGGCCGGTTATGCCGCCGCTACCTGGATGCGCGGCATACCGTTTGTCCAGGTGCCAACCACGCTGTTAGCTCAGGTAGACAGCAGTGTCGGCGGTAAGACTGGTATTGATCACCCTGGTGGTAAAAATCTGATCGGCGCTTTTTATCAACCACGGCTTGTTTTGATTGATGTTGACACTCTGGTTACTCTCGATCAGCGTCAGTTTCGTGCCGGTCTTGGTGAAGTTATTAAATACGGAGTGGCGTTAAATCGTGCCTTTTTTGAATATGTAGAGGCTAACATCAACGCAGTTCTGGAGTTGGATCCGGGAATCCTGATTGAAATTATCCGCAACTGCTGTCAGTTAAAGGCTCAGGTCGTGGAGTTGGATGAAAAAGAAGCCGGTTTGCGTGCCATCCTCAATTATGGCCACACTCTGGGACATGCCTTTGAAGCTATTTCCGCTTACCGGGGGTTGGTACACGGCGAAGCGATTGCAATTGGAATGGTGTTGGCAGCAAAAGTTTCGGCGGCTCTTGGACATTGCAGTTCTGATGATGTTGCACGCATCACTGTGTTACTTTCCCGATGTGGATTGCCGGTTGATGTTCCGCAGTATGACCGTCAGCTGCTTTTGCAGGTTATTTCTGCCGACAAGAAATCAAAGAGTGGTAGTATCACCTTTATTTGTAATCTGGGCATTGGCATGTATGCAATGTCGCAGCATACTCCTGAGGAACTGCTCATTCTGAGCGGGTTGGAGGCGTGACCATGCAGAATTCAGCTTCATTCTGGACCGATATAAAGAATCTTGAAATGCAACTCACGAAAGCGCCAGATTCGTTCTGTTTTGCCGGATTATCCGAGGCCTATCTTAAAGCAGGCTTGATCGATGATGCACTGTATGTGGCACGGGCGGGTGTTGCAAAGCATCCCGCGTATTTAGCCGGGCAAAGAGCTTTTTCCCTCGCATGTCATGCCAAAGGTTTGGATGAAGAAGCTCTGGCTGCATTACTGCGCATAGTCGCAGCGGTACCGGAGGATGTATCCTCACAAAAATTGCTGGCACTTCTCTTGATTAAGGCAGGTAAACGGGAATCTGCTATTCAGGTCTATCAAATTGCCCTGGAGTTTGCTCCTGAAGATGTGGAATGCCGTCTCCAGCTTGAATCTCTTGAACGATCAGCGGGGTCTGCCGCTTTTTACGATGAAGATGTTGAAGAGATTATTGAGGACCTTGAAATACTGGATGAGTTTGATGAAGAGTATTTAGAAACGGAGTCTTTGCAGGCGAAAGCTGCCCATGATCCTCTTGCAACGGTCACTCTGGCTGAACTCTACGTTACTCAGGGATATGTTAACAAGGCGCTTGAGATTTATCGTGCCATTCAGGATGAAAATCCGGCAGATCGAACCATTAAAGAGCGGGTAACCGAGCTTGAGACTCTTTACGCTGGCTTAACAGATCCTCTTGAAAAGTGTGATGATTGTTGCGAAGAGGGCGGCGCTAGCGGGGCTGTTATTTCTGCACCAGTTGCAGATATTTTTATGGCTACTGCACCGCTTCCAGCAGTGCCGTTACAGGGGATATCGGACAATGCGCGTGCTACTCTTGATGGGTGGCTCGACAATATCAGGAGGATTAAATCATGTCGCTAAGAGATGCACTGAACTGCATTGTCCAGAGCGTTGATGGAACATTGGCCGCTATCATCATGGCCTATGACGGCATTTCTATTGATGAAATCACGGTTGAAAATACTGAAATTGATATGCAGCTTTTGTCTGTTGAATATGCAGCAGTGCTTAAAGAGATCAAGCGCGCGGTTAATGTTATCAAAATGGGTGACCTGGAAGAGGTTTCGATATCAACCTCGCGAACGTGTGTCATCGTCAGAATTTTGAATGATGATATTTTTACCGCACTTATCATGAACCTTGACGGCAATATCGGTAAAGGGCGCTATATGCTCAAGCTTAAATCTTTTGACATACTTCAGGAGCTTTCTTGACAACGAAATTTATGATACTGCACGGCCCAAATTTAAATATGCTAGGGAAACGCGAACCGGCCATCTATGGCGGCCAGACCCTTGAGGATGTTAATACATCCCTGATGGAGCTGGCTGCTGAACTGGGCTGTAAGCTTTCAATTTTTCAATCAAACAGCGAAGGTGCGTTAATTGATTTTATTCAGAGCTCTGCAGGTGAATGCCAGGGGATTTTGATCAATCCGGCTGCGTTCACACACACCAGTATTGCTATCCGTGATGCACTGTCTGCCGTTGGACTTCCTGTTGTTGAAGTACACCTTTCCAATATCCACCGACGGGAATCATTCCGTCATATCAGCATGGTCGCTCCGGTTGCAATCGGTCAGATTTGCGGTTTTGGCGGGGACAGTTATCTTCTCGGCTTACGGGCATTATTTAATAACGTTAAAAATTCGTTAAATTAAACTTTTACCTCTGTGGCATTTTATAAGAGGTATGTAAAAACAGTTTGTAGCCAAGGTTTCATTTATGCTAAAAAACAGGCGGTCTTGTCTTAGTTCGTTCTTTGAAGAATATGCACTTAACGCGATATTGTTTACCGATCTCAAAAATATCCGTTTTCTGTGCGGCTTCGCCGGCACAGAGGGTGCCCTGCTTGTCTCTCGGAGTCATGCATGGTTTTTGTGTGATTCGCGCTATACCGCTCAGGCTGCCGATGAAGTCAAGGGCGCCGAAATCAGGGAATGCGGTGCAGTACGTATTGAAACTATATCAGCTTTAGCTGCTGAATACTGCCTTGGCCGGATCGGATTTGAGGCAGCACATACGACGGTCACCGCCTACCGGCGCTTATCTGAAAAGCTGAGCGGCATTGAGCTGATCGAGCTTGGCCCCCGGCTTGATGAGATCCGGATTCGCAAGGATCATGCAGAAACAACGCTGCTCTCAGCCGTTGCCACTCTTTCATCACAGTCTCTGGCTGCAATTCTTGCTGGTATCAAACCTGGTGTACGGGAGCTGGACGTTGCCCTTGCACTTGAATTGGAAATGAGACGCCGGGGTGCCGATGGCAAGGCTTTTGATTTTATTGTAGCGTCAGGTGTTCGCGGTGCCATGCCGCATGGCGTTGCCAGCAACAAAAGTATTCAATCCGGTGAACTGGTAACGATTGATTTCGGTGCGTTAAAAGACGGCTACCACTCTGATGAAACCGTTACTGTTGCCTGCGGAAAACCGGGGCTTCGGGCAGAGGAAATTCACGCCATCGTCAGGTCAGCGCATGATTTGGCAATCAGCGCTGTACGGCCTGGCATCAGCTGCAAGGACCTTGATGAAATTGCCCGTGGATATATCCGCGAAAAGGGGTATGGCGACTATTTCGGTCATGGTCTGGGTCATGGTGTCGGCCTGGAAATTCATGAAGCACCGACGCTTTCGCCGCGCAGCACGGCAGTTCTGGAAGAGGGAATGGTCATAACTATTGAACCGGGAATTTATATACCCGGCTTTGGCGGGGTCAGAATTGAAGATACTGTCGTAGTGACAGCAGACAGTTGCGAGATTCTTACCAGTGCCGATAAACAATTGCACATTTTGTAGTTATTTACATGACAAACTCATTTTAGAGGCGCTTCACTATTTATAGACTGAATGTAAAAGGAGATACACTGAGATGGATATTAAAGACCTGAGATTGCTGATAAAGCTGGTGACTGAAACAGACATAACTGAATTTGAAATGGATAATTCTGAAGAAAAAATTATCATCAAGCGCGGCCATAAAGCTGAATATATTTCGGTTCCTGCTCCTGTAACCCAGCAGTTTGCCTCAGTCGGTTATCAATCAACCCCAGTTGCCGCACCTGTCGCTTCAGGAACTTCGACAAATGTCCCCGCTGCTGATGCTGGTGACACACTAAATTCACCGATTGTCGGTACCTTCTACGAAGCTCCCGGTCCGGATGCGGCCCCGTACGTAACTATTGGTCAGGTAGTTGAAAAAGGTCAGGTTCTCTGTATTGTGGAAGCGATGAAATTAATGAACGAAATTGAGGCAGAATGTAAGTGCAGGATTTTAAAAATTTGCAAAGATAATGCACAGGCTGTAGAATTCGGCGATGCATTGTTTGTCATACAAAAACTCTAATTTATTATCATAGCGGGGTTCGTCTTCATGTTTCATAAAGTACTAATTGCTAATCGTGGCGAGATTGCCGTCAGGATTATACGGGCCTGTAAGGAGTTGGGCATTAAGACGGTTGCGGTATATTCTCAAGCCGATATTCACTCGCTGCATGTCAAGCTTGCCGACGAAAGCGTCTG
>Ga0194059_1000239_pt1 | contig 26992 bp, 25 predicted proteins | sample SepL6211m_MetaG_FD_163426 | JGI IMG/M metagenome (GOLD analysis project Ga0194059, IMG submission 163426) | Anoxic zone freshwater microbial communities from boreal shield lake in IISD Experimental Lakes Area, Ontario, Canada - Sep2016-L626-11m | ecosystem: Environmental > Aquatic > Freshwater >... | reverse complement strand
TACAGTGGTGGTGCCTCTATAGTGCCTCTACGTGTCATAGGGCTGTCACCGGCCCTATATCCCAACCGGCACTATAAGCACTTCCCCTTCCTGTTGAGCAGACACTCCTACTGCTCTGGTATAAATCAGGATCTTTCTCCACCCTCCTGAGTCAACGCGTTGGTCCCTTCGTTCTTCTGGATTTTCTCAATACGGTTTTTGCAAATGAATTGGCCAAGCCTCTCCATCTAAAGATTTCTTGACGCAGGTTACCATGTTGATGGTAGACGAATCGTCTCGTCCAATTCTGAATGCAATTCCGTTGTGAGAAAGAGAACAGTTCTGATGAGGATTGGCTCCGACTTCGGTTTGACACCGTCGAATACGATACTCACCCGCAACATCTTTCATCTCTCCTCCACATCCTCCCGGGCAGAACATGGAAGTACCATACTCTCCCAGCATGAAGATTGTTCTTTGCGCAGCAACCGCCCGTACAATTTTTTTGCAAGGGACCGGTGCGTGTCCTTTTTGAGGTTTGAATGTTCCATCTCCAAATGCTAGAATTCCATTTTCCGAGGATTTGCAGAGACGGTTAGCCATCAGGTCGATGGCCCTCTTTCGTAAGGTAGACGTGAGCCACCGAGTCTTGCGTCGACTTCTTGTCATGTTCTCAACGCAGAGCGCATGGTACTGATCACCAAGAACGTTAAGATACGGTGACATGTTGACCGTGTTTCTCCGAGTTCTGGATAGTGCAGATACGACCGACTTGTATTTGTGATGTTTCCGCTGGCGTCTCTTAGAGTCTCTTTTCTGTGAGATGAGAAACCCAGATTCCGTGCTGTACGTTTTGTTGTCCACAGACCACGTGGAACTGTTGTTGAGAATTTGAAGAGGATTGACCGCATCCTTGTAATCTGTTGTACGTACGGTAATGACGTCTGCACAGCCAGGATCAACAACAGTGATTGTGAATTCCGGGGGAATATCAGAAAGAAGTTCGCAGTCAACACGATTCTCTTGAATGGTGTAGACACCACGAGGGCCTTGCAGTGGATGAACAGGCCCGCAGCCTGAAAACGTGTAACCTGATCCGAAGAGGTCATCTGAATTGGAGAATGCTGGACATGTCTCTTTGTTTGCAATGAGATTGATGTGGATTTCAACTCCGTTGCTATAGAACGTGTTCACCGTGAATTTGCTGAGTCTCTTTTGAATTCGGTTTGGAAGAGACTCCGTTGCAAGATGTTGTTGAAGAAACCATTCTGGATCATCATCCACACCAAATGCTGTTTCCAATTGAGTTTTTGCGTACTGCATGAATGCTGGTTGAAGCTGCCACAATGGTAGCAAGCAGAAAGGTGCTGGGAAGTCTGGACGTTTTGAACGCCTCCCCAATTCCTCCATGCGACTGTTGTAGTCTTCCACCCGTGTTTCGTTACGACTGGAGATGTAGCTCATGACTGGGAAGAAGAGCGGGAGTCTCTTCTTTAGTACGTTGTAGAATGCGTCTGTTCTCGATGGGAAAGTTGGAGCTTTTGGAGCAGTCTTGCGTTGTTCTGTCTGAAATCTCTGAAGCTCTTTGACGTACTTCTCCTGGCGCTTGGTCTGAAGTTCACTCAGACTTGCTTGAATCTGAGCATAAGGCTCTGCCATGAGATTGATAAGTGGTTGAACGATGGCAGCATCACACGGTAGAAGCCCATCCAATGAGAATTGCTGAACGGCCGATACAAGTGCACGTACGCGTTGACCCTGAATGTCCTTTCCCAATGATGAAAACCCATGAATTGTTGCTCCAAGTTCCCATTTGATGTAAGCCTTAATACGAGGGAAGAAGTTCTCCACAAAGCTCCTCCTTGTTGCAGTTGCCATGTCACGTGTTATGGGCTCACGCAAGTGAACAGGGATGCTGTCTGGAAGAGCGTGTTGGAGAGAATGGTCCAAAAATGACTCTGCATCAGCCCTGAGAACGTGAGGTTTGTTGTTTTTGACCGCTTGCAGCGCAGCCCAACTCCTGTTGTAGAACGTCTGCAGACCTGATGGAGAATCCTCAATGACTGTGAGATTCAGTTTCCTACACGCAAGGAAGTTGGAGAAAAGTCCAACAAGATGTCGCCATCTACCGCCCAAAATGGATAGCCGTTCAACTTCTGATGCAACGGTGTCCGTCAATGGATACTTGTCCAGATTGAGTTGGAGAGTGGTGCTTCGAATTTGAGAGGGTGTAAGACCACTTTTTGCAATTGCCGCAGATGGTCTTCGAATTCGTTTTGGCTCTTCTGCATCTTGATCAACATTTGTGGAATTTTTTCTCTTTTTGACCATGACATGAAAACCGTATCCTCTATGAGGGTGAATGTGAAGAGTGATGAGGCTAAACATTGAGCTTTGCAAACAGTTTGAAAAGAATGTTAAACACTTTCAAATGAGATATTTGTGTACCATTAGAAACAGAGGCACTATATCCCAACCGGCACTATATAAACCGGTACTATAAAGGCCCCACTACTGTATTTCATTTTATTTTTACTCGGGTGAACGTGACTTAGAATTCTGCGTCCAATGCGAATTTCTGATCTGCAGCGCTGCAGCCCACCCCGCTTAAAGCATATTGTGACACCTGAGCCTCAAAAAAATTGCTTTTTCCCTCCAGATTTATCAGGTCCATCCACTCGAACGGGTTCTGAGCCCCGAACGCTCGTGGCGCTCCCAATGCCAGCAGAAGCCGGTCGGCAACAAACCGAATGTACTCCGTCATCGAGTCCGCGTTCATTCCAATGAGATTCACAGGCAGCGATTCCGTGACAAATTCAATCTCAACCTCCACGGCCGATGTAATGATTTCCGTAACGCGCTCCACTGAAAGCTTATTGAGCAGATTTTTGTACAGCAGGCACGCAAAGTCGCAGTGCAATCCCTCGTCCCTGGAAATCAAGGCGTTTGAGAAGCAGAGCCCCGGCATCAGTCCGCGCTTCTTGAGCCAGAAGATGGCGCAGAAGCTTCCGGAGAAGAAAATGCCTTCCACCGCAGCAAATGCAACCAGTCGTTCTGCAAACGTTGCCGAATCTGAGTTGCACCATTTCAGTGCCCATGTTGCTTTTTTCTGAATGGATGGGATGGTTTCGATTGCGTTGAAGAGGTGATCCTTTTCTTGAGAATCGGTGACGTAGGTATCAATAAGAAGACTGTACATCTCAGAATGCACAGACTCAATATAGAGCTGGAACGTGTAGAACTGGCGCACCTCCGGCCATTGAACTTCCGTGGCCATGTTCAAAGCTAGATTCTCGTTCACAATTCCGTCGGACGAGCTAAAGAAGGCGAGCACCATCTTGACGAAATGTTTCTCGTCCTCTGAGAGCTTCCACCACGAAATGTGATCATCGGACAGATCCACTTCTTCGGCGGTCCAGAACGACGCCTGTGCATTCTTGTAGTACGTCCAAATATCAGAATGGACAATGGGAAAGAGCACGAAGCGCTTTGCGTCCTCGACGAGCATCGGCTCGGGCAAGCCGCCACTCTCTTTAAGTTGGATCAGAGAATCGTATCCGCCAATGAATTTGTCATTAAAACAGATTTGCGGGAAGGTGGAACTGCCCGATATCTGGATGCGCTGTTTTAATTCGGGTGTGTTGCGTTCAATACGAATTTCTGTGAATCCCATCGACAAGTCCTTCAAAAACTTTTTGGCGGCGTCGCACGATCTGCAATTTGAAATGGAATACAGGGTCACTCTCATGGTCTCGTAGTCTGATCAGTGAGAGACAAATAAAATAATTTCGGATTTAACTGTTTCGGATTTAACATGTATTTACACTTTGCATGCTTTTACGCTTTTTGTTGTCGATCCTCAAACTCAAGTCGCAACGAGCGCCGCATATCCCAGGAACTTCTTGCGGCTCCAGCCGCCGGACCCACGAGGGCTAGCGCAAGCTCCGGCACCTTTTGCACGCACACTGCAGTCAATCGCATTAAAGCGCTGGCAGACCAGGCAGACGTTGCTGGCGGTGTATCCCTTCGTTACGTCTTTGCGTTCAAGGGATACTTTCCAGTCGCCCATGCGTGGCGACAGCGCGACTCGCGAATAGGCGCACATACCGCCCTGCGTCTTCAAAATGCCCACCAAATCCACATAAGTGAGCGTGCGCTCCGTCTGATCCTCCTCGGATCGGAGCGCGTTGCGCCTCTTCGTACTGTTCTCTGCACTGCAAATGAGTCGATGAAGTGCGCCTCGCCACGTGCTGCTGTTTCGTTCTTCAATCTGCGCCTTGCAAGCCTTGCACCCGTCTGAAATCTTTTTGTTAAAGTCGGACAGCGGCTTGGTATCTGAGCAGTGGTGACAGAACACGACTGAAATGCCGTCCTTAGTAAGTGTTGTCCATTTTCGGTAAACAGTACCCTTGGAATTTGCTGTAGGAAGAACTGTCTCAAGATCTGACGTTTCGAGCTCAAAATGTTCCGGGGGAATTCCGCTGCGATCGATGGATTCAACGAGGAGCTTCCGCGACCACTTGACTGAAGTGTTGAATTCAAGGCATACGAGACGGCAGTTTTTGTACTCGTATCCCACGTCGTCGTCAATGCGATCAAGGCTTGCTTTACTGTCGGAATGCGACTTGAACACGAGGACAGCTCCCGATATTGCGCACTTCCCATCTTGCTTCGTGATCAGCTTCTCGAGTTCAGGTAGCGTCAGAGTACACTTGTGCTTTCTGCCCTTCTTGTTCCGCTTCTTTGTATTTGCAATGGCGTGACCGAGAAGCCTCTTGAGGAAACCGACCCGAGTGTCACGGTATGTCTTACCCGCAATTCTATCACATGATTTACAGTGGTTTCTCAAGCCATCTGTGCTGCTCCGATCGACGTTGTACTGGTCAAGAGATTTCGACTCGCCGCATTTGCTACAATCTTTCGCGGCAACCTTGGGTCTCTTTTGTGCGGATTCATCATTCTCATTTGCTTGGACAAGATCAAGTTCTCTCTTTTGCCCCATTTTATTTTGGACTATATTTTTTTGTGACCTTTTCCACCGCGCCAAAAGTTCAACTGTGTCATAAAATAAGTCCGGATTAAACAGTTTAGGCTCATGTGATGGAGACAAACAACACTCATAAAATGAATTCACACCTACTTCCGCATAACCAGCACGGTCAACACGATCGCCACGACCACAGTCGCCTCGAGCAAACCTTGAGTCAAATTGATGTGCTCGACGAGCTCGAATCCCTTAAAGAAAACGTCCCACCCAACATGATTGACTCGTATGGGGCTCACAAACTCCGTATTCTGAGGACCTACTCTGACGTGTGCCTGTCGGCTGCCGCTTTTGATGCCTTTGATCGGTGTGGACACGAGATCGACGTCTTCAACGACACGACGTGCATGTCCGATTTTGAAGATTTTGTCGACGAGGATGCGGAATTCGAACAGCGGGAGCCCAACGACCCTCTCTACGTCATGTTGGACGAGATGATTTCTCACGGAATCAGGGTCGATGAAAACGCACTCAATTTTGCTTGGGCCGATTTTGAGGCGATGTGGGTCCAGCAAACTCGTCTTTCTGCGTTCAATGTTTCAGACCGCATGCAGGCGTACAGAGAGCTCCGCGGGTGGACCCGTGCAGATGTCACGCTGGTGACCAAGCACTTGTGGGTTCTTGCCAATGACATATTGCAGTCATTTGACATCGACAAGGCGGACGTCGAGGGAAGCAATCTTCTGAAATCAATTTTGAGGCACGGAAACAGGCTGTTTAGGTAGCTCGTGAGAATTATTCTTTCGTGAATTATTCTTTCGAGTTTTGAAGAGACGAAGCGGCTCCACAAACAGATTGTCAACACACAAACGGCACAAGGTTACTCACAATAATGTCACTTGTTTTCAAGAACACGAAGGTTGACGAGTCTCCATCCACTTTGGACTCGTTCACGGCCTTCTACGAAACCGTGAACGAAGTCTACGAACTTGTGCAACTGATTGTCGTGGAAACGAGGTTCTCCAAGTCGGCTCATCGCCGATTCGATCGCTGCTGCAGCGAGTTCGCGGAATACGAGACACGGGTCATCCAGAAAGCGCGGCACATGCTCTCCAAGGAAAAAAGGATGCATTCCGACGAGACGATGGAGATCATGGGGAAGGCGGTGGCAATCCTGGACCGTCTCTGCGCATCTCGTCGGGGCGTCGTAGCGCCTACGACGCTGCAGCAGTCGCCAGTGTCATAGAGGACGATTGCACCGGTGCTCTAGAAGTTGCTACGTGCGTCGGTGCAGCGCAAAGAACCAGTGTTGTAGAAGTAAGAAACAGTCATGTCCCCGACGAAGATGCGTTTCAAAGACTCCTTCGTGTGCGCATTGGATTGCATCAATTGCTGAAGCTGCGTCGGATCAAGATCAAAAATAATATTAGGCACATGTAACAAGGATTGATTGGATCATGGCCGTCAGAGATCGAAGCCGGTACTTTTGCATTGAAGTCGACGAGGCCCTCGATTACAGTGGTGATGACATCATCAAGGCAATTAGAAAACGTTATCCACAAACAAATTACATCCGTGTTCGAGGGAAAATGATTGGAACAAAAAACTAGTGGACGGTGTGTGGATTAAGACGGCTGAATATTGCTGGAAAATTGTTTGGATCCAGCAGACTCAGAATGCACTTGACAGAGACACGGTCGTGCGAAGTCTATTAAAGGACATGCCTGGTACTCAAATCATGAAACGAGTTCTTGACGACAAAGAAGTTTCCGATACAGCAACACAATTTGTAGCCGCGTGGGGTGAGTTCCATCCACCAGCTCTTCGAGAAGCTGATCGAAAAAAGTTGAAAGCCGAGCAATCAATTACTGATATGAGCGATGAAGACATTGCAAGACTTGTACAAGAAAATATGCTCCTGAAGAAGGAAATGGCGATTGCTTCTGCAACTCTGGATCATTTGGTGAATTCAGGTCCAATGGAAGAATCATCTGTTCAGTCTTCTACACTGACTGATGAAAACAGCTTATTCTTTACAGACAGGGCCGCGCACACGAGAGCTGCTCGCAAATTGCCCGAATCAATAAAGAAGGCAATTGCTGGCCGGCAGAACTACCAATGCGCAAACTCACCTGGCTCAAACAGAATTCCAAGGTATAAATGCGACCGATGGCTTATCGGTGGTGGTAACTTCAACCAATCAGGTTATGACATTGACCATATCATCGAAGTTGCGGACGGTGGAGGAAATGATATTACCAATCTACAAGCTCTTTGCCCGGGATGCCACAGGGTGAAAACCAATACAAGCTCACGGAACAGAGTTGTATCGCGGAACTCCAAATGAGGATAATAATGACTTTTTTACGCATTACATTTCCATTCGTCTCTCCAAATGCATCTACGAGAAGCTCTTGCAGATGATCCATTCCAGCGCTTGCCCCTTGCTAAGTAGTTTTGCGTTGAATTTTGAGTCGTATTCTCCGCGTCCCGGCTTCGTCTTGAGGACGGGACTTCGGACGATCATCTCGTCTCCTGCACTTTCCATGCAAAGTCCCATCGCAAGCCAGACGACGGAGCAGAATGGAACCAGAGGAAGCGTGATGTCGTTTCCAAACACGAGCTTCCGTCCGTGTCTCTCATAGTTGACGCGCTGGCTTGCCGTCACTTCCGCAAGCGCCGTTTGAAAGGTGTGTTCGTTGAGGCTCTTGCCCGAGACGTTGCACGCGCGGTCCGGGTCCGTATCAAATTTAACCCACAGTGGGGCAGAAGCAAGCTGCTCGCTCCTTGCCGTTGCAGCAACCGCGCTGACCCACGGAACGTACAGTACTGTCCGGACAGTATTGGACTGGGAACCCACCGAATCCCATGAGCCCGTATGTGAAAAAATGAATTTCAAGAGTGCAATCCAGTCGAAAGGCCACGGATAATCAGAATTGAATGCAGCTTGAACGACGGCCGCATACAGATTCGAAGCCACTCGCGAATCCACAATGTAGTGGGGATCCGAATTGTATACCATGGCTTGAAGCTTGGTTGCTTCGCTCTGCGTGCTGTACCGATCCTTTGAATCCACAAATGGAGAATATCTGTCAATTGTGTTTTCTACGCTGGTGACCAAGTCATCCTTGGAACGCTTGGAGCCTTGCAAGACATAGTCCGCAAATGATGACACTCGATGCGCAATGATGGCAACCGCAAGCTCATCCGTCTTTTCATCACTGAGTTCAGCATCGTCCCAGAACCTTTTGATCCTGCGCAGAATATGTGATGTTCCAGGCTGGACACCGGAAAAGTGCTCCAAATGAGGAACGACAATGAAGGCATGTTCCGGATTCTCTGCATTCAGTGAAAAGTCCTTGAGATCCAATATTGCCTCCGTGACGGGAAGTCGCGCGTCGTTCCCATGCAAGAGCGTCAAGAACGGGAATGAAGTATTGAGACTCATGCGCTCGTACGGAAGCCCGCCCCGACTATTCCAATGTCCGGCGAGTTGGACAAGTCCCGCAAGCGGCGTTTCAAGCTGCTGTGCAACGTGAGTTGCCGTGAATGCGCCCATCGAATGACCCATAAGAAAGACCTTGCTGTGTTTGAGTTCCTTGTCAATGTAGTTGCGCACGAGATGAGTCTCAAGGCGATGACCCGCATTCACGCTAAAATGGACAAGATGAGTCTCTGATGTGACGCCCTTGGCTTGTAGGTACGAATGGATTTCCGCCAGCAATGGCTTATAGAGCGCAGGTGGCACAGCCATGCCGGGGAGAAAAACAATACACGCATGTTCAGGCTCCGCGTGTGATACCTCCGTTGAGATGGGGCGGACAAAGTTGATCAACGGAAATGAGATTTTTGAAATATGAAACGAATTGACTCCTGTGAGGAACAATATACTTGTCAATTTTAAGATCACCGCAAAATACTCCCGAAGCATTGTACACACCTCTTGTGTATAATTTTGTTATGAGTCAATAAACGCAATACAAATCACAACAGTTTGTTTTGGATCGATGAATGTGTATGTATAAATGTATTTTATTACAGTTTGTCTAAAGCTTTTGAATTCCTTCACACAGAACTCTGAAGCGCTGCAATATTCTGTTCAGTCGGTGTTCTTCGCGTTGTTTATCCGTCTTCATGAAGAACGCAACGTGATCCTTGAATCCCTGGCGACCAACGTCGTTGGTCATGTTGAATTTCTTGTTGCGATGTGCGGTTTTGTTCCAGTTGAACGTTTTGCGGCTCGCCATGTAGACTTCCGTTGCGTCAAATACGTACGCTGCAAGAACTTTTGTCTTATCTGCAGGTGAAAATTGAACTGCAACCACAATGTCACAATGGTGCGCATTTGGTGCCTTGTTTAGCGGGAAATAGAATCCGCTGTAATATCCGGTGTAATTCCTATTGAGACTGTTATACGATGCCGTTTTTAGGGAGATGCGCACGGAAGAAGCAGTTGAATCTCCTCGTTCCAAGTCTGAGTTTCTCCAGAACAGAATGTCCACCGTCTCTCCATGGCGCAGTGGAGAGCGGGCTTCAAACGGCTTCAATGCCTCCGACACGGCCTTCATCCCGCGCAGTTCCGTCTGCTCATTGTCTCCAATTTTTATGTTGGGCGAGCCAGCTCCAAAATTGAAGAAGCAGTTGTCTCTGGTCCATTTGCGCTCCTTCCAAATTTCATGGACGTTTGATTCCAAGGACCGCATCAGCTTGTCCAGCTTCTCCGGCTGGTCACGGCCCACAACGTAGCGGAAAGCCTCGTATGCGTTCTCACGGCCGCGCTTGGATCCCACCTCGCGGTCGTAGACGTACGGATGAAATGAACTCTTGATGTCGGAAGACTTCATGATGTAGGCCTCCAGGATGTTGACGTCCGGAAGCTCGTCAAAGTTATTGCAGTCAAGATTTGCGTCATCTGACACGTCAACGACAAGGCAAATCAGAATGTGATCTTCATATCGCCCACCAGCAGCTCCGTCAGCCTTGTTCACGTTGAAATTGACACATGTGCCAGGGGGGCCTCGTGCAACCTTGACCTGAATTGGTGCCGTGACTGATCCGGATCCGGATTCAGATGCGATGATTGCGCAGAAGTCCACAATGACGCAGTCAGGCATGCGCTCAAAGCGCACCGTCCTGTACCCCAGTGCTCGCATGAATTTCACAAAGGCTTTGAATGCGGCGCATTCGAGCCAGTTCAGTTGCCCTAACCTGCGGCCGGCAATTGTGGTTCTTAGTTTCTCTGCCTTCTTAGTCTTTGCAATTTCCTGTTCCTCAGGGCTCAATGCGGTTGCACGCGAGTTGCCACACTGTAGATTGTTGTACGTTGGCGTGTCCTTTCCATTTGCTAATTTAAAGTTTCGCCGAGTTGATGAAACCAGCTGACTGTTCCAGTGAAGAAGTTGCGCCTCAAAATCTGCCAGGGGTTCTTTGGTGTAGTGTGTGAAAATCCACTCTACAAATTCTTCCGGGGTTGCATTCTTTCCAACAGGCGGCAATCGTTGAGATTGCGCGCGCTCCTTTTGTTCCGCAAGTCTCTCATCAGCCGTCTTTTGTTCCATCCGGGCCCTCTTTGGCGGCGGCTCCTCCAACACAATGAATGAATTGAGTTGAATCAAACTCGGGCCCATGGAGCTCATGGTGACTATACACTTCTCGCGTATTTAAAGGAAGCGTAATTGAACGCATTGATAGTTTACAGTGGTGGTGCCAGTTTGATGTCTCTACGGTGAATGCAATGAGAGTGAGATTTAACTAATCATGGCACAGCTCTCAAATTGTTTTGTTGCGTCATTATAGAATTCGATATACATTTTTGACGAATCACAAGAAATGCGATGGTTTCCAATCCGAAGAGATTGACCACAGTCGAGTGAGAGGCCTTGTTCGTCCATAACCATCTTGGATTTTTCACCATAAAAAATGATATTGTCAAGGTCGCATGATATTTGCGTTCGTGGACGCAGTGTACACATTGGGGATTGATTGCTGGCCGCATTGTCAGCGCACACAGCCAAATGAAAGGAACCTTCTTGGAAAGACACTCTTGCCGTTTCTTTGTCGTTGTTGCAAAAAACTTTTTTGTACATTCCGTGTTCATCAGCAATGCCAATAAGACGATTTGTTTGAAAGACGTCCGAACTGATTTTCCCAGAGTTTTGAATCTGGGGGCGTGGTGCAATGGTTTCCGGAGTGCAGATAAGGTTGCTTTTAGCCAAAATTAGGACGCCAAGCCCCAGAACATCATCCGTCTGTTGAAACACAAGTGTTGATTGGAGCGTTTCTCCAGGATAAAAAAAAACCGAGCCAATTCGTATGACATCGGATGATAACGCATTGATGGTGACCGATTGAGGAGGAGACTGGTCCGTGAGTCTCAAAAACACTTGAATGGGTTTGTCAGCAACAGTCATGATGCCGTCTACGTCGGCGCCTAGTTCCACGGAGTCACCAGGTTGTGCAATCTTGAGCTTCACAACGCGTGCAACGCCATGTTCCAGAATCTCCACACGGACAAAAGCTCTAGATTCTCTAGACTGTTTGCACGCGTACGGGAGGATAGGGCCCGCTTCTGGAAATTTGAAAAAATCATACGAATCCGACAAATATGACGCATCCGCCAGATGTTTGAACGTTTCTTTGTAATTCTGGATGGAATCCGGCAAAGTCTGAAACGTGTCTGTGACCTCTTCTGTCGTGATGGTATACGTTGACGAAGGAAGTAATCCAAAAATGAATTTTGAAGAAGACTGTGAGCTCACGCAGTAGTTGCTCACGTCGCCCACACAACCAATGCACAATTTGTACTCTTGTGTTGCGGATGAGACTTGCGCAGAGACGGGAGATACCGACTTAATGATCTGTTCCCTCAGCGATGCCGAGATTGAGCTTAGTAAATTCATGGAATAACTTGGACCGGCGCACACGATTGTATTGAAATAATTCGACAGCGCAAAGTGAAATGTCGGAGCCGACCTCAGTTGCGTTGTAACGCCCGAATGGACGTCAATTGCGTGAAGAATATTATCAAATCCGATGGTTGCATAGGCCACGTCATTGTGCACTTGTCCCGCGTAAATGGTTCCATCTTGTACTTCAAATGCCAGTCGTGGTGACTTGAAGGACTTGTCATACGTCCAAATAAGTTGAAGCGCAAACACAAGGAAGCCTTTCTCCACAACGTGTAGAGAAAGTGCCTTGTATGGAAAATGAGCAACTTCAAGCTCACTGAGGTCAGCCATATTCACGCAATTGACACGTGTCCCAAGAATAGCAGAGTACGACAAGGCATATATGACATCGCGTGTGGCGCAGAATGAATATACCTTGTCCGAAAAGAAAAAGTTGTGTACTTTTTCAAGATGAATCCTCTTTCCTTGGACGCTCACGGTCATCAGAGTCGAGGACGTTGCTACGAGAATGCGATCACCGGTATACTGAATTCCTACAAGTGGATCTGTTTTTATGGAAATCACGTCATATTCAACGTACTCCGTACTTGCAGAACGTTGCACCGGTTCAAGGCGCTTCAGATGTCCATCGGATCCGTCATAGAGCCAAGTAATTTCCTTGACACAGAGCAAGTGGCGGGGGTACCAGATGTCCATCGACGTCTTGAACGTCTTGAACGTCTTTAAGGCATTTGAGGGATTCATCTGACGTCTCGTTGTACAAGCGATATAAAATTCACTCGGATTTTTGTGCAAAGCTTGATGCCTTATTTTATGTGTGTGTGACGTATAGTCACACATGGTGTCTCTTCGAGATGCCGCCGTTGTCATCCAACGCGCATTCAGGACCTATCTATCTTATCGCTATCGTTCTACCATCACAAACTGGGATGATTGTGACGTCATTACGCACGATCCTATTTCGCTGATTCCCCGAAAACTGCTGTGTGTTCTCACAGACGGAACGTCCTCCCACGCGTTTCATTCGGCGGCACTGATGTCTTGGCTCCTCCTGAAGCCCATTCATCCCATCACAAGGAAACCATTGCCAAATGCTGTGATTCATCAGTGCCGAGAACGCATTGTTGACTTTCTCAGGTCAGATCCTGTGATTCGCAAGTGCAAGAGAGGACATTACAGGAAGAAGTCAGTGTGCAGAAAAGCACTGAAACAGTACTACAAGCGCTTCCGGTGCATATCAAAAAAATCAAAACATACCCGATTCCCCGACGACGACGTTGTTATGCCAGATCGTTATGCCGGATCCATGACAAACCCCGCAACGCGACCCGAAGGACCGGGGGAAGGAGGCGGCGTCTTGGCTCTCGTTGGCATCGTTGGCGTCTGAATGACCGGCGTACGGGTCTGGGACGTCCGGGACGGCTGGGAGTCCAACCATCGGCATATGAGGCCCAACAGAAAAGCAAGAAAAATAAGCAGCACAACAATTAATATTGTGTCGAGTAACGAAGTTGATTCGTGAGCGACGCCCGAATTTGTAGAATCCGATGAATTTGTGGAAGACATTGTGGGACGCAAGAAACATTAAGAACATATAATATTAAACTGTTTGTGAAGGAACCACACGGATATCTCATTCACAAAACATTCATCCACTGTCCGTTCAGATTCTCAATCTTGGAGCCGCCCATCCAAATTGCAAGTCGCAAAGTCTAATCTTTGTTCAAATCAACTCGTAAATTTTATATTCACAAAGTAACAAGACACAATGGCTCCAATTCTCTTCAATAAAGTGGATGTAAATCAAATCACGTTCACGGCACCGAAGCCTTCCAAGAGCGGCGGCAAGATCCTGAACCCCGAGTACCAGGGCGTGCGTCCCACCTTCCAGACGCCGCTCATGCCCCTCGCGTGGACGACCAACGTGCGCCGCAACGAGGACAGCGGCAGCGTGGCCTGCAAGCTCGCCCTCAGCTTCAAGAACACCGACGCGGATTCCACGGCATTCATGGCCTGGCAGAAGAGCATCGACGAGCTCGTCCTTGAGGCCGCCCTCAAGAATCGGGCCACGTGGTTCCCCAAGAACGTCGACGAGAACAAGGTCCGCGCGTACTTCTTCCCCTCCGTAAAGGCGGCTTCGGACGACAAGTACGCCGACACGTTCCAGCCCAAGATTGCCCTCAAAGAAGTGGATCCGACTGCGGACGACATTAACGCGCAGTACGCCATGGACGTCAAGGTATTCAGTGGCGAGGACCAGAGCGTGCTGCCCACGAGCGCACTCACGGGAGGGAGCCTCTGCTCTGCCATCGTCGAATTCTCGTACATTTGGATCAGCGCTACAATGTTTGGCAGTACCTTTACCTGTCGACAGGTCCTTGCGTTCCCTCGTGAGGAACTCAATGAATTCGCATTTGACCTGACGCCGGCCATCACTGCGCACAAGAAGCGCGCCAACGAGGCTGAACCCGAGGACACCAAGGAGCCCAAGCAGGTCAAGACAGATGCGGAGGTCAAACCGGAAGACTCTGGGTCGGAGGAAGCGGAGGAGTCTGACGGCTCGGACGTTTGAGCGTTTGAGTTTCCTTGGCTTTGGAGTGGGACTGAGCGTGGCGCTTGAGTTCTTGGAAAGGGATCACAATAATAAAAAAAATATGAGCTTTGATTAACATGGATTTTACGTCAGAGAGATTTCAGATTGAAAATATTTTGCAAGAACGTGGATACATCTCTGGCCCCTGGCGCGTCTCCTTGTACGAGCGGTACGATGGAGCGCCAATCTATGTCTTCTCAGAGGAGCACCATAACAACGGTAATTGTGCGTCACAGGGCGTAAAATCTGCTCACGTTACAAGTGTGGTTCATGATATACTCACCAAAACGGACTACTCACATGTCCTTGTAGAACACTTTCTTCATGCATCTGAAGTGACCCGGGAGGATGACACTGTGTGTAGCATTGCTCCCCCAACAGGTTCACTTGAGAATTTGAGGTCTTGCCTGGAAGTCCTCATGAATCCAACAGTGTGTAAGAAGTGCAAAGACCGCATCCATTTCATTGACCCGCGGGCGGACATCGTCTGCGTACTCCCCGATGGAAACCTCTTCAAGGCTATTACGGAATACTCCGTGAAATGCGCAGCGTCTGGCAACTATTCGGATGCCATTCTTGTTCTATACGAGGCCCTGATTCATCCTCTGTGGAGTGTGTTGCCTGACAAGAAGCTCCTTATTGGGCGCCTCAAAGGTCAGTTTGAGGATTTCTTTGATAAACTTCCTCCACACAAGAAGGCGCAGTTTGATGCAATGTGGAAACGTGAGATTTCAGATCAATTTTCTGAGTTGCTTGGAATTTACAATGCAATGCATACAAAGTTTTGCATGGACCGTTCTGGTACGCTGGAAGACTTTAAAGCTGCAGTGGAACACGTTTTGATGAATTACAAGCTGTTCACGAACACTTTCCTTGACTTGTGGACTTTGTGCGTAATTGATACCATACCCAAGGGAGAAGTGAGCGCAATCCTAGTGTACTTTGGGAGTTTGCACGGCCAAAATGTGGAAAGACTGCTCAATGAAATGGATTATGGGCGCCGAGGCTTTTTTACAAATGGGCCAATGCGAGTTATTGAAGACCCTGGTGCAAATGCGTGCATTAATATGAGGAGGTAATTTGTGCTTTGTCTCTTATTTTCAGGACGGAATTTGCTGTCATCCATAGGAAAGTGAATACAAAAGTAACTAGTACCGAGTCTCCTAACCTTTCCCATGGGTAGACAGTGGCTGTCTCCATACCAATCCTCTCCATATGTCCTTCTAAAGGGGACCGCTTCCCCCGGAATCTACACAAGAACCCCTCTCGTTCCGGGATCATCGCGGCTGTCCTCTCAACTAAATGAGCGGGTATCTTAAATGTGCACTTATTCAGCGCTACACAAGTATCCCAAACGGACCATCTTAGCTATACCTATGTGAGACCATCAACCATTGGGACGAGAATCAGGTAGACCTTGATGAGTTTGACTTTGACCAGCTTTGAATAATGATTTTAGATTTGCGCAAGTTTTGTTCTGCATTTCGTATTGTCTTGGACAATTTGAATTTCATATTTGATTTCTTCTTGCGAGTCTTCCACACTTTGATCATCATATTGATGAATGGTAAGTGTGAAGTGATTGGGATACATTACCTTTTATCTTTTTTTAACTGTTTGATATGTGAAAGAATAAATTTTAACCCTAAATTCCTTCCGGCAACGGTGAGTCCGTTCAGGCTTGATATTGGGCAATATTTTATTTTGATCTTCTCCAACGCGGTGTGGAAAAGTGTAACACTTAGACTCAAATAGAATGAAATCAGCCTCACTCAATTTTGTCAGTAAATTATCTTGGTTATCAGTGGTTTCCCAAAACACCCTAGCTGTGATTTCCCCTACGACCCGATAAAGCGCTTGTCGTAAAACTTTTGCATTGCGAGATTCATGAAGATTCTCGAGGATATAATTATTCTGCGTCATGGACCCGGATTTTGCATTGCGAGATTCATGAAGATTCACGAGGATATAATTATTCTGCGTCATGGACCCGGATTTTGCATTGCGAGATTCATGAAGATTCACGAGGATATAATTATTCTACGTCATGGACCCGGATTTTGCATCGAGAGATTCATGAAGATTCTCGAGGATGTAATTATTCTAGATTTTTTAAAGATATTTTCATTCCCACAACTCATTCACAAACAATCCCAACACTCCAAAACAGCCCTTCCAAATTTGACACGCAAGATGCCAGTTTTTAATCGATTTCGCACGATTGATGCGATTTTCAAATATCGCGAGAACGAGAAGTCCGCAAATCCAAAAGTGTTCAAAAATGTAGAAAAGCAAGCCATTCTTGGGTTGCTCAACACATTTCGTCGCTCGGAATTCGATGTCCTCTCGGACCCCGACGTCGAGTGCACGTGTGATGTCTACATTGGGGACAATGATTCATGCCCCGTGGCCAAACATTGCCCGAGTGGATGGGATTCCATTGACGAAGATGCCAATCAGTACCACCCGGACGTTGTCGATTACATCGTGGCCGCTCTCCAGGGAGGAAAGACCATGGCGCAGCTTGAGGCCGCAATGCGACAGTACTTCGAATTCGGATTCTACCCGGTGATCATCGTGCGCAACATCAACGTTGACGTCGGCACGTACACTAGGGCGGTGGACACATTCAATAAACTCTCGGGCGACACGCTTTCTATCAAGGCGTACCCGAAGGACGTGTCGGGGTGGATGAGTCACATTGCGGAGGGGAAGCCGCACGTCCCACTTCTCATCATCAATAATCATCCCGCGAGACTCACGCAGCTCTTCAACAGTCCGTCTTCCAAGGAATTCTTCTCCATGATCGGCACCACCACCCTCGGGTCCAAGCTCCCAATCCATCTGATTGTGGATGAATGTGATGACGTGCCGAAGACGCCGGACGCAACGACGGTGACGGAGAAGGCGCTCTTCGGCGCGCCAATTCAATTCGAAGCGGAGTCAGCGTCGGGTCCGGTGTCTCTCCACAAATTCAATCGCGCGCGGCGCTGCGTGCTGAACTACACTTCCGGGTACCAAGCGGCGGCCTCGGTGAGCATGATCAGCGCGACGACGGGGAGCAACCTGGTGGATCTTCGCGCAATGCGCAAGGAGCGTCCTGGGCCGATTCGCGGCTGCACGATCGAGATGACATGTGACTACTACACGCTGCCAAACTTCCTTCGCTTCGAGGACCACTACACGAAAATTCCCGACGACCGCATCGTGCAGTCGATGCAGCTCTCAGATCCAGGCCCGCAGTCGGACAAGCGCGAACAAGAGCTCTTTGCCCAGGTACGTGTGTATTGCGCTTGGTTCTTACAATCAATACACATTGCTTGACCTCGCATTGATACGCATCAATTCACTCACCTCTCTGCAGATGGTGAGCCACATGAAGCGCGACCCGGGGCCTCGGTACGGCGTCATCATGACCGACAAAACCATTCAGAAAATCTCGCAAGAGTGGGTCAAGAACACGTGCTGCCAGATGTACACAAACGTTCCCAAGATGCTCGTCGGTATCGCGTGGGACGGACAGTCAATTCACGTTCAAGCCGCTGGCACCGGCGTCGACAAATTCAAAATGTACATGGACTACTACAAGAGGGCATCTCTTTCGGCGCTCAACCTGGAACGCGAGTCCGACAGAGTCATTGTGGAATCCACTGGGAGCAGCGAGGAATTCGAGTGGAAGAAGTCGAGCATCTCCGGCGCCTACAGCGCAATCGAGTCGTTCTCCAAGTGGTTTGAGGATTCTGGCCAGGAAGGTCCCTGCCCAATCGTGGACGTCATCACGGCCGTGCGCAAGATGGCGGCTCGGGGAGTCCCATTCAAGTCTCTCAATCATACCATGGACACCACCGACATTCATATCGACGGCATGAAGTGGGCCATGACGCCCATGGCGCAGATGATCGGCCGCATCTTTGGCCTCTCCAAGCGCGTTCCGGGCGTGCCGTCGATCACCAAGCGGGTGTGGGCAACCCCCGCGATGCACCGTCTCATTGACGACGCCGGGAAGGCATTCTCGCTGATGCGTCACATGATCGTGCAGGGCAACATGTCGACGTCGATTCTGGAACTCAACTGCGCCGCGGCCACGAACCTGCGCGGGCACCTCGACGACGGCACGGAGATGTCGGACATCTACCTCAAGGAGTGGGCCAAAATCTTTTTCTCGTCGAAGAAGGCTCCCATGATATCTACTGGTGGAATCAACACAGTATTCAAACGGTCGCGTGACATGCACCACGAGAGCATCATCGACACGCTGCAGAATTCAAACGAGGAGCGCCGCGCCAACAACGAGGCGGAGATTCGCATCACGGATGCCACGGGTCACCTGGCTCCGCTGCACCTGGTGCTGTCGGACGCGCCGGTCGATCCTCTTCCTGCGGACGCAGACCCACGACCAGTCCCCCCCAAGCGCCAGCGAATCGGGAAATATCCCAGCTACCTCAAGAAGTACGCGGAGGAGACGGACGCGCTTCAGGATCATCTTCGCGGCATTCTGGAGGACGGGCCCATGCTCAAGAAGGACCTCGGGAATTCCATGGAATCAGTTCTGAGCGCCTCCGGCGACGAGGGGGAGCGTCTTTCGGCAGTGGAATCAGTCAAGCTCCTCGAGCACGTCGTCAAGGCGGCACCTCAATTCGACTGGTGCTACGACTATTCAATTCAGACGCCGGAATCAGAATTCTACTGGACCGGCGGACCCGGCAAGCCGTACAAGTTTGGTCTGCGGACCGTGGCGGCTGCTGCTGCGGCTGCTGCTCCTCTGCCGTCGAGTCGTGGGAATCAAATTCAGTCCAAGAAAACTAAGGTCACCAAGATTGACTTCATGTGCACAGAGCTCTACAAGAGCTTTGGGATGGGGGACTTCACAAGACAGCAAGCTGAGGCTGTCTGTGTGAGTGCCGGTCTTAAGTTTCATGAAAAGAGCATGACCAAGCCACGAGATGAGTACGGTGCAAATGGTAAGAAGGTCCATTCATATGGAGGCGTCAAAAAGGGGCCACCTCTTGTGCGGGTGCAAGATGGAATATTCAAACTCAGGGTGGCGCCAGTGCAGCAGTCAGTGTAGTAAGAGAGGAAATTAATACTTTTGAGAACTGTGGCGGAATTGAATTCCCTATCAACTTTCTGGTTAAAGTATCACCAAATGATAAAAAATTGTACTTTAAAGGAAATGTCTGCAGTGCTGCCACAACTTTCAACGGAAATGGAATGCGCTTGCAAAGTGATTCGTCATACATGCATGGATTGCATTGTGTAACTGTGCTGCAGACGCTTCCAAGACTGTATGAATGATACTTAGGCAAACCATTTGCGTGTCGAATTATTTTTTTCTCTTTGCATCGTTTCATGCTTCCATAAATTACAACGTAGTTGTTGTTTGGTACATTGTATTCCACTGATTCCATGACTTGTGATAATGTTGCAACACTGTTTGAAGTATTATGATTTTTGTAAATGGATTCCCAATCAAGAGTTCCCAGAAAAAGACGTCTTCTGCGCTGTGGAATTCCAAAATCTTCCATACGAATAATGTTTCCTTTGTATACATCTAGAAGGGACGTAAGTTGCATGTGAGGAACTTGTTCTAATGACCATGTATGTATGTGTTGCTGAATCATTGTAGTAAGTGCAAGTGTCCACGAAACAAGCTCCATACCTGTCTGTGTATTTCGATTAGGATTTACACCACTCCAATTTTGACACGGTGGACTTGCATGGAGGTGAACATGGCCTCCTGGAGGCACATTCAAGTCAATGAATCCCGTAAGAAAAGATGCAAATTCATCCAGGTCGCCGCCTAGCGTGGTGCATAGGTGCTCCGTCTCTGGGTGATTGGCTTCATGGACCGCTAGAGCTTCTTTCCAGCAGTCAACTGCCAATATGACTTTGGCACCGGCCTGTTGCGCACCTGTGCTAAATCCACCGCAACCACAAAACAAATCAATGACGTAAACTTGTTTTTGCATTTCATGATGTTACATATTTTATTTCTTAAGGTTGGATTGTGGATATTAAGATGCTTGCCATTAGTGGTGGAACTGCATTTGCAACCATTCGGCGGGTATCACGAGATGCGCATGCACAATCGAACTTACTCTCAGCGGGAAATGTTTGGAGTGCAGCAACTAGATGCAGCGGCATCTTTTGTATTTTGTGATTTTGTGAATCATACAGTGTTGGATTTGAGCCTGTCACGGTGTTGCAAATTGCAGTCAGTGATCTCTCCGTGACCATCACCTTGCCGTCTGCGTGCTTCAATGATCGTGTCCCATCTTCACGCTTTGAGGAACCATTGCTGAGTTTGTCAACGTGAGCTGGAATCTGGAATCCAATAGAATCAGCTACTTCTTTGAAATTCATGGCATTGGTCTCAAAGTGCTCAAGTTTTTCCCATGAGATGTTTCCTAAAAGCATACGGCGGCGCGTTTGGGGCACACCGTACTTTTGCATGTGAATCACTCTACCATTGTACTTTTGCATCAAATATGTAAAAATCAATTTAGGAACTTGTTCAAGTGTCCATGTGTCAATGTGACTTGATATCATTTCAATGAGATCAATTGTCCAGTCAACCAATATGCGGCCTTGCACCGGATTGACTTTGGAAGTATTTACACAGCTTAACAATTGACACGGTGGACTTGCGTGAAGGTGGACATGTCCTCCTGGAGGTACGTTCAAGTCAATGAAACCAACAATGAAACACGCAAACTCATCCAAGTCTCGTCCAAGAGTGGTGCACAGATGTTCCGTGTCTGGGTGATTGGCTTCATGAACCGCAAGTGCCTCTTTCCAGCAGTCAACGGCCAAGATGACTTTGGCGCCAGCCTGCCGCGCACCTGTGCTGAATCCACCGCAACCACAAAACAAATCAATGACGTAAACTTGTTTTTGCATTTGACATTAACAAATATTTTATTCATAATGGTTAAATGAATGTCTATCTCATTGATCTGTTTTGTGGTGCAGGGGGCTTCAGTACGGGTGCTCAACTTGCCGGTGCCATTCCAATTCTTGCCGTTGATTCATGGAGACCCGCGCTTGATATTCACGAGAAAAATCATCCAAACTGTGTTCACTTGTGTGTGGAACTTGGAGGTTGTTTGGATGAATTTGCATCATTTATTATTGGATTTATTGATTTGTACGTACCCAAGGGGTCGCATATTCACATCCATGCATCACCTCCATGTCAACTACTGAGCGCAATCAACCCCGGACGTGACTACATGCAAGGAATGGAACTTGTGTTCTGGACATTGGATGTCATTAAGATGATACAACCCCACACATGGAGTTTGGAACAAGTTGCAAACAGAGTATTGCTGTCTAGCCTGAAAGATAAGTATGATGCGTCAATCTCAATCATCAGAATGCCGGAGTACGGGATCCCTAATTGCCGTAAAAGGCTTGTGATGGGAAGAGGTTTTCAGATTTCTGAAATGGAAAAGGAATTGGCACCAAGTATGTCTGCTGTCTTTGATTCCGTTGGATTTACACCTCCAGATGAATTTCAGTTTCAGGCTGATGGAACGCGGAATGGAGAGGGTAGGAAAAAAGTCAACATGAGAAGTACAAGCCTTGTATCTTATACCGTCACACAGTCACACCCTCGGTTGTGCAATGCTTCAGGAAAAAACATGATGATTCCCATTGACGCGTACGCAGCGCTGCAGACATTTCATACTAATTATTTCGATGGAGACTGCCCTGTAAGTCAAATTAGGAAAATGATTGGGAATGCTGTACCGCCTCACTTTGCAGAAAAGCTTATGGGAACAGTAAGTAAACTGTAACATTACCTCAGCTCATGGAACGGGATATGCTTGAATGTGTTGTAATATGAGATATGAGAGTAGAGGAGGAACAGAATTTGCCACCATTTTACGCAGATCTTTCTGGCGCATAGATCCAGATAAATTACTAGCATACCCGTTTGGGAATGCATGTAAGGCTTCTACAACTTGTAGTGGAATTGTGTAACCTCTCTTTGCAGTAGTATCATAAAAAGAAGGGTGATGTCCTGTTATAGTGTATGATGGACAATCAAGACTTCTATAAAAGGCCTTACATGGCTGACTCCCGTTACTTTGCGCATTGACACCAACAGGTGGAGTGAACTTTAATTTGTGAAGCACATCTTGCATGCTTACACGTTTACGACATTCATACGCGTTCAGCTGTTCAAAACAGTAATTTCCCATTACAACACGTTTTCTTGTTGTTGGAATCCCCAATTTATCCATTTGTACTACCATTCCACCATGTGTAGAAATTAATGAATTGATCTGAGGATGGCAGACTTGTTCCAATGTCCAAGTTGTAGGATTTACGCGCGTAACAAGTTCAAGTGACCAATTGACAAGTTTCATTCCCATTTGTGCATTACGATTAGGATTTGCTTTTGATATTTCTTGACACGGTGGACTTGCGTGAAGGTGGACGTGACTGCCAGAAGGTACATTCAAATCAATGAAGCCCGTAAGAAACGACGCAAATTCATCCATATCTCCTCCAAGAGTGGTACACACATGTTCCGTCTCTGGGTGATTGGCTTCATGGACCTCCAGCGCTTCTTTCCAACAATCGACGGCCAAGATAACTTTGGCGCCAGCCTGTTGTGCACCCGCGCTGAATCCACCACAGCCGCAAAACAAATCAATGACATAGACTTCTTTTTGCATTTTATACTACCACATATTTTATTTCAAACTTTGGATTGCGGACACTAAGACCCTTGCCATTTTTGGCGGAACTGCATTGGCAACCATACGTCTCATTTTTGGCACTTCAACCTTAAAATAATCAAGTGGGAAAGTTTGAATACACGCACATATGTCAACGGGGAGCAACTTCCGCACTCCATTTGCATTCACCAAATATGGAGCTGTCCCGGTAACGGTATAAGACAACTCTTGTAAAGATCTGGTTGACAATTGTACCCGGTCCTTCCCGTTTCTTGTCCCGTCAGTTTGGCGATCAAACCCAGTTGGGCATGTATAGTTACACTTATCCAGTATGCCCTGAAGACACGTTGGTGATTCCTCAATCATACGGCTCACATTCAATGGACCTAGTATTATCCTCCTTCGCGTTGATGGTATCCCGTATTTCTTCATATGTATTACACCACCGCCAAATGACTCTATATACGGCATTAACTCTTGGGCGTACACTTCCTCGAGGCTCCATGAATGCGGATTCACTTGGTGGATGAGGTTCAGGGACCAGTTAACTAATTTTAAGCCCTGTGACACATCCCTGTCACGATTGACTTGTGATATCAATTGACATGGAGGACTTGCATGAATGTGTACGTGACCGCCTGGCGGCACATTCAAATCAATGAATCCTGTAAGAAATGATGCAAATTCATCCAAGTCTCCTCCAAGAGTGGTACATAGATGTTCCGTCTCTGGGTGATTGGCCTCATGAACCGCCAGCGCTTCTTTCCAGCAATCCACGGCTAATATGACTTTGGCACCGGCCTGTCGCGCACCCTCTGAAAACCCACCACACCCACAAAACAAATCAATCACATACACGTCTTTTGGCATTTGACATTACTAAATATTTTTATTATAGTTCATTAAAAGTTAAACTGATGATTTATGAATCATCCCAAAATATTGTTGCCGTTCTGGATCCGTTGCGTAAGCGTCGTACGATATATACCGTGTCACATTGAGGTCATCCACCAGCAGGTGCTGAATGCCTTCCCCATCCATGCAAAACGCTGCCGCACTACATCTGCTACCCCTCATGTGCATTAAATGACCAATTTTTGTATTTATTTTGTGAATGTATAGTATCAATATGCTTAGCCAGAAACAAAAAAAAGTTGCAATGGGGACGATTGCAGCGGTGATTGTCATTATCATTGCAATTGTGTTACTTGCCAAACGTAAATCACTGGGGATGTCACCATTCCGCAGGTTGAGTGCAACAGCGTCACCAACTGATTTGATCTATCTTTTTGAGATGGTTGTCTACACTTCCACGTCAACAACTGCATCTACCTTTTACAGCTCATTTGGAGTTGATGAACTGTCTTCAGGTGTCAGTACCGCCACTGTGAAATGGACCCTAGGAACAAGTTACACCGATACACTTACCCTCAATGGGGGAAGTTATGGCTACTATGTTTCACAAAAAGGACAGTTTTATGGAAGAAAGGTTGATCTCAAAGAAATGTTGTCATCCGTGTCTTTCACGCTTCCCGCTGGTACGACGTACTATCGCGTTGACGCGCATTTGATTACGTCAACCACCGCAACAAAATACGTCAGTACATCCCAGATTTCCACGTACTATCTGACAAAGAATACGGCTTACACGGGGAAGGATCTAAACATTGCGACAATGATCCCCGTTTATCCGACACTACCCAACTCGGCTCTCACTGCAGCTAAGCAGGTAACATTGAAATGGTCGTCAACTCAAGCGACTACGAGTAATAATTATAAAGGGTACGTTCTGGTGGCGTTGTAAATATATTAAAAATCAAGAGTTCATAATGAGAATGTAAATCAATGACATAAACGTCTTTTGGCATTTGATATTACTAAATATTTTTATTCTAGTCCATTAAAAGTTAAATTTATGATTTATGAATCATCCCAAAATACTGTTGCCTCTCTGGATCCGTTGCGTAAGCGTCGTACGATATATACCGTGTCACGTTGAGGTCCTCCACAACAGCAATTTCTTTTGGTATTGCAGGAATAACACAAGAAGCACGTGACTCAATACCAGCCTCATTTTTGTGCATTTTGACATAGAAAAATCCGTAAGGTTCTTTGAGTCCGGATATCCAATGCGAAGACCAAGAATTCCTGCACACCCAGTACGCGCCTTCAAATCCGGGCTCTCCTTTATTCACCCCGGCCTCACAGTATCCAAAAATTTCCACAGCATGCCCACCTATTTCTGGTGAATCCTTGCCCACAGTGTACACAGACTTTCCGTCATACTTGTAAAGGTCTGCATGAACCTGAATCGTCCCAACGATTGGACCGTTCAAGAAGAGTTCACGTTTCATGTTTTTGATATTTTGGGCAAGCGCTTCTTCGTATGCATCGGTGCCCACTGTGAGATCATAAAGATCTACGCACAGCGAGCGGTCCGTGTGTTTTTGACCGTACCAGCGTTTTCCGTCTTTCTTTGCTTTGCATTTCCCGATTGCCATATTGGTTTCCTGCTCGTATGGGTATTGATCCGCTTCAACAATGCCGTTTTTAATGACGTACGAATACGCCGTCTCCGGACTTCCGCCGACCTCACAGCCTTCGTGATCGCGGAAGCACGACAAGAGTTCTTGCGTGCTCAGGGAATTGCGCACGGCACCGTTTGTGTACACAGAAATGCGGTCTGCTAAGGCGTCCACAACTGCAAAACTCCAACATGCGCTGCACTCCCCCTGTGTTCTCACGGGTACCAAAAGTGCTTCCTTGTATTTTAGGTATTGTGGCAGCGTGGCGTCAGCAAGCGCAGCAAGTTTAACAAGGGGCAATCCAATTGGTTTCGTGTGATTGACAGATGCCATGGCTTTGAATTCTGCAAAGGAAACGTGAACATCAATTTGAGTCTCAGATGTTGAATGAGAAGACACAATCATCACAACGGCCACAACAACTACTCCAATCAGAACTAGTTGTGCATGACTTTCATTAAACATTTAGAATTGGGCAATAAAATATTCACTTTTTTTTGACAATAATGCTTTCTTATGTATTTGTCTCAAACAGGTAATCTACTTTTTCTTTTGTCCACTCCGTCGTATCCTTTCCGCATACTGTGCTCTGAAAGCAGCGACATATAAGGCATACATTATCTGTTGTATAACCCTTGGTAACATTAACTCGTTCAAGTGATACACACCGGGGACCATTTGGCTCAAGTGGTACGTTTGAATATGCACAGAGGCCTTTTTGCTTGTCCAATAGGAGCTCAACAATAAACTCAAATGTCACATCGTGTTCATGTCCTCGTCCTCCATCTTTTCGCGTTGGGTCATTTCGGTGAGTTGTTGACGTATGTGAGTGACGTACAAGCTGCTTCATTGCACCGCGCCATGTTTCACATCGTTCGCGTTCTCTACGCGTATGACAATCTCTGCAGCCTTGGTTGATTTTGGGGTGAAACTGATCTCGGGGAAGCGTCTTGTTGCAGAAGTGGCAGAGGACCACTTCATTATTATCTGAATCCATCTTGATTTCCCAGAGTTCTCGCCGTTTTCGTTTCTTAGTATGTAATTTGATTTCATTCTTGAGATTTTCAAGGTCAACATGTGCATTGACAAGGGTACCAAGATTTAAAAGAAGTTCCTTGGACCACTTTACTGAAGTATTGAGTTCAAGAACGACGATGCGACAATTCGATTCAGTGTACCCAATGTCATCACTGTCGTAAACTTAACGTTTTATAAGCAAATTGGTTAACAAAATTGAAGGTATCCTGGAATAATATATTTCAACTGTTTGAAAAATCAGAGAATCTAGGTCACCATCACTTATCAAACATCAA